>Ga0123353_10009371_pt1 | contig 13503 bp, 6 predicted proteins | sample TergutLab28metaG_3_FD_92763 | JGI IMG/M metagenome (GOLD analysis project Ga0123353, IMG submission 92763) | Labiotermes labralis P3 segment gut microbial communities from Petit-Saut dam, French Guiana - Lab288 P3 | ecosystem: Host-associated > Arthropoda: Insects > Digestive system > Gut ... | reverse complement strand
GTCAAATACATTCAACTATTACCCTAAAATCTTACATAATGTTTTTTTATATTATCCTTTAGTCTAGATATCCCAAATCTAAAGTCAAATGCATTCAATTATTACCCTAAAATCTTACATAATATTTTTAATATTATCATTCAGTCTAGATATCCCAAATCTAAAGTCAAATACATTCAACTATTACCCTAAAATCTTACATAATGTTTTTTTTATATTATCCTTTAGTCTAGATATCCCAAATCAAAAGTCAAATGCATTCAATTATTACCCTAAAATCTTACATAATGTTTTTAATATTATCATTCTGTCTAGATATCCCAAATCTAAAGTCAAATACATTCAATTATTAGCCTAAAATCTTACATAATGTTTTTTAATACTATCCTTCACTCTAGATATCCCAAATCTAAAGTCAAATACATTCAATTATTACCCTAAAATCTTACCTAATGTTTTTTTAATACTATCCTTCACTCTAGATATCCCGAATCTATAGTCAAATACATTCAATTATTACCCTAAAATCTTACCTAATGTTTTTTTAATATTATCCTTCAGTCTAGATATCCCAAATCTGAAGTCAAATACATTCAATTATTACCCTAAAATCTTACCTAATGTTTTTTTTAATATTATCCTTCAGTCTAGATATCCCAAATCTAAAGTCAAATACACTCAATTATTAGCCTAAAATCTTACCTAATGTTTTTAAAATATTATCCTTCGGTCTAGATAACCTGAATCTAAAGTCAAATAAATTCAATTATTACCCTAAAACCTCACTTAATATTTTTTAATATTATCCTTCAGTCTAGATATCCCAAATAACAAGGATCACTACTATCGGGGTAACGCGGTCCGGACACGAATTTGATCACTTCACTTTAGTGCTGAGGTTAAGAACGTGTGTAGCTGTAGTATACATCCAACTTTCTATACTACTACATGGCGTGGTATTTAATTAATCATAGTAGTATCTTTACTTATTTGAAATTAGATATCTCTCATGCAAACTTTTTCATTCAGATTTCTTGGACAAGGTACTTTTCACAGTTCAGTCCGCTGTAACGCTACTGTCCGTGCTGCTCCTTCTTCTTGATTTTTATATCCTTATAAACTTGTTTAGTAGTAAACATTCTGCCGCAACTTACTGCGTGCGTGTACTATTTCTTACAGCTGACATTTTCATGCCTTAAATCCAAATTTTCTTCACGCCATATTCTGAAAATAACCAAACAACCAACTATCTAACTCCGTGGAGTACAGTCCCTCTTCAGAAGCTACTAGTTCTTCACCTAGTCAAGAGATTACCAGCATTTTATGGGCAACGAATGTTCATAACCTCTTTCACGGCAGCCCGCCACCTGTCTCTATTCTGAGCCAGATCAATCCAGGCCAATTCACATCCTAATTTTTGAAGACCAAGTTCATTCTTATGGTCCCATCTACACCTAGGTTTTCCAAATGATTTTTTTCCTTTGGTGTTCCCACCCAAACCCTGTATGCACCCCTTTTCTTCCTCATACTTGCCACAGTCACCACCAGACTCATTCTTCTTGATTTGATCATCCGAATAATATTTGGTGCCTCTTCCGAAACAGCCACAATACATGTTCTTCCCTTAAAGTGGGCTCAATATACTGCAGGTGCAAGCGGTACGTCTTCTGACATTTATTGGGGATATAGGAGGTTCGAATCTCGCCGCGGTCGTTAACCAATTTCTTTGGTGTTCTCCACAGATCTTCCATGAAAATGCCAGGAAAACACATAAAATCAAGTCACATTCATAATTCACTGCTTCAAAACGCTCGACGTTTTTGAGTTAGAGCTAATGACAACGCTGTGAAATACACGATCTAATGAGGTCAATGCAAGAAAGAGGAGAGATGTTCTTGAAAAGCAGTATTTGCTCGGATACTTACGATGTGTTCCACACGCTATGCAAACCGAAGGATCCTTAACGAGCTCCCTAGGATCGCCCAAACGTTCATGTTATTACATACTACTACTACTACTACACAGTTGAAATTGTCCCTGTTGATGGAAAGAAATCATATATTGGGTTGGAGGTATAATTCCACTCATTCTTTACCTAGGCAGTAGATGGCGATGAGTGGTCATATTTACGTCCTAGTCTATTTAAGATAGAAAAGAACCTCAGTACTCATTGAATAGGAGGCTGGGTGAACTCTATAGCATATCTGGACATATTCGAGTAGAATACCACAGTTTCTATGGTTAGTATTACTACTGCTCCTGCTACTACTACTACTACTACTACTTCTGCTGCTGCTACTACTATCACTACTACTACTGCTGCTGCTGCTACTACTATCACTACTACTACTGCTGCTGCTACTACTACAACCATTAATACTAATACTGCTGCTGCTACTACTACTACTGCTACTGTTACTACTACCACCACCACTACTACTGCTATTATTGTTATTATTATTATTATTATTCATGCGCACAATAATATCCCAACGGATGGTGTATCCCAACCGCAGCCAGAACTGACACCTGACTCTCATGGCGGTTGAACGACCTGTCACGGTACTCTGAAGGCACGTCACTTCCGCTCTCTCGGCAAGACCGTGGTTCTCCGGCACAAGTGAAGTGCAAGCTGCGCTCTGTTGCAGTACGCGCCTCATTCACGCTTAAGAACACGCAGTTCCATTAACCAAAACTATACTTCAGCCGTTTTTAATCCTTCCAAGCAACGGTGGCTGACCACTCACCTCTATCTACAGTCAAAGTTAGGAATGACTGGACCTCTAAATCCACTCCCCCCTATGTCTTCACAGCATGTAGATAGACAACCTCACATTTTAACGTTACGTTTTAAAACAAGTTATTTGTGACCTACTTCGAAATTTGTATACTTTGTTCATAGCGTTTATGTTGATTTTTAACTCTCGGGCTCAACTACCTTTCTTTTCTAACAGCATTGACCGGTCGCTCTTTGTAACGACGGAGCTGTGTTCTCTGTGACAAGAATTGAAAGTTCAGCATACAAGTGTTTACATACCTGAAATTCCATTTACACAAATAGTGTATTGGCACTTAAAGTATCACCTTATATTTAATACGTGATACACCGTCATATCGTACATGTAAGTTTAGTAAACACAACAGTAACTTTCCCTGTCCAACTTACGAAGGCATAAAAAAGGAGTAGATGCTCAACTCCACTTATTCCTAGCCTTGACACTAGATAATCATAAACAGTTATCTTCACGCCCCTGTCGTTTTCTCAGCAACATTACACATGAGGCTGTGCGGAGTGCAGAAAAGGTTCAAACCCCGGACTCTCAAGCTCATACCCTGGTCTCTATACCGAACTAATTACCGTGGCTCGTTCTGGTCAATGAAATGGCTGTGCAAATAGGCTTTCGGGTTTATAGTCACTTATGTCTGTAAATAACAAACCGGTGTGCGTAAAGAAAATACAAAGATATTTAAACATTATTTAGATGGAATTCAGGTCCCTTTCTCTGGTAATTTCCATGAAATTGCAGGTAACGATTGTGGCTCATATGAATGACTACAGAGACGATGAATTTAGAATTCATAGTATATTTGGACATGAAAACTAACCCAAGGCATGTGGGAGGAATTGCACTGTCAGCAGAATATGCCGTGACTTTGCAGGTTAGCATTAACTGTCGACATGCACGACGATATTTCTCATGAACGACACCAGCATGATGTCTCGTACAAGAAACTGCACTCGTAGCATTCAACAATCGATAGTTAAGTCCAATCGAAAGTTTTTATATCGGTCTCTTATACCCGAACGAGTAAGGACGAGTTTCAGCTCGGCTGAAAAGACAACACATTGCGAATTTCCCTTCAGACTAATATTTCATAATTATTTAATTTTATACAGTATATGTAAACCATTAAAGCCCACTAATTATTTTATGTGCCACGCGTAAAGAAACACAAAATACTGCTTTCTTCCACGGAGCGTATTGATGTATTTCTTGAGGTTCACAAAAAAAAATCTATAATTTTACTAAGTAGCATTAACTGATTGATTTTGATAACACAGATCTATATGTTTCTTGCGTTGTACGGACTGAATCTATAAATATAGCTTAATAGAGGTTACTGTTAGTATCTGAAAGTTTAATATTTCAAATACTGATCCCTTTCCGTCTGTAATTGAACTAAATCCGTACTTGCAACTCTTAATAAACTGACGTTTATCTACTCGCCCACACCCGCATAATCGTCTGTAATTCCCTTAACAGTCATTTCAGCCCACAACAACAACCACACGATTAACTGCAACAAAAAAAGCAAACTTATATGGACACCAATTTAAACAGTAAGGAAATGTAAGGGACGTATTTTGAAACAGTGGGCCCCATAGCGTAGTCGGTATAGCGACTGACTACGGGCTGGACGGTCCGGGGATCGATTCCCGGTGGTGACGTGATTTTCCGCACCTGTCCAGACCGGCCCTGGGGTTCACCCAACCTCCTGTACAATGGGTACCGGTTCTTATTCCCGGGGTAAAGAGCGGCCGGGGCGTGACGCTGACCCCTCACCCCCTTCTAGTGCCGTGGTCAAGAAAGAGCAGAGCTATACCTCTACTCCCGCTATGGGCCGCACGGCCTGTACAGAGCCTCAGTGCCTGTACAAGGGTGCACTTTGCCTTTCACCTTTATTTTGAAACACATGTACCACGCATTGAGCAGCTGTCACTCAGCTAGTGCTGTTTACCATATCTTCATGTAAAATGTTTAAGTTTATTTACAAAACACTTATATTGTAGACAGATGAATAAATTTGATTAAATTAACAGACCTGACATCAGGTCTGTGCCACTTTAGATAAAGGAGATATTATGGGCCTATTATTACATGAACCAATAAAATTTTTTGAGTAGTAACAGGACAGAAAGCTGGCACATTAAAATTCTTCAAGACTTTTGAATACCGAAATTTACCTAAATTACGGGTACACAAGCACTTAAGAATTTTATTTTATTTTCCAGCTCTCGCTAGTCACTTCCCGTCGGCTCGCCTACTTTATAAAACTTCGACGTGTTAACGAGCACGGAGAACACAGTCTACGTAAATTCTAAAGATCACTCTGTAAAATATTTCTAGGGAAATATTTGGTGTTTATTGTGGGATTCATACGTAATATGAACACACTGATCAGGACGTAGAATTCATTTTGTTACAAGCAATGCATATAGTTAAAAATGGCTTTAGTCGGACATTCTCAAACACTGCAGCTATGTAGTTCAGTCGTTGAATGACGTGTGGCAAGGTTCAGAATTTCTAATTACATCTATAACAGTCGTGCTTGTAAAGCGTTTGTACAAGCAAACGAACTTTCCTCTGCCTCTGGTGTGCCCCAGTTTCCGTACTCTATTGTTTATATTAGCACATAAACCGTTCTGTACAAACAGGGTGTTCCGTCGCTAAGCAACCATAAGGTTTTACTACACAAAGCGATATATTTCGTATTTGCACCACTTATCATGAAGCGCCGCTACATGTTACTACAACCCTTGTAATTTTAGAACCTGAATTTAATAGTAAGTAAAAATTAATCAATGTCTGAACTTTACTCCAAAATCAGAGTTTATTAAAAGACGCGTGACTTTATATTCTTCCGTTCTTTATCAGTGAGAAACGTAGGCATATGTTTAAATCCCTTTCTAAGTTATTACATAATTCATGATAGGACAGACGTCAAGTGCTTGGCAGGAAGTCCACAATATTATTTTGGGCAACAATTATTATGTTTTATTTTTGACATTTTGTATCAAATGTGTGTTTTTAAATTGGCGAGACCTAAAACCTTGACTGGTATTGCTGTTATTTTAGGATATGCCTTTGATGGAGGTCCTTAATTCACAGCAAGCTCCCATCATTTTGTTCATGTTATTTGTATATTAATGACAGAGACAAACTATTTTCCTCAGCTCTCAGAGTTGTAGAATGTAGGGATACAGAAATTAGAAACTGGACAAAACCTTATTCCTGAATTCTCAGAGTTCAAACAAAAAGATGCGAGGTTTCACAATTTATTTATTTCTGTAAGACGCTGTACATGTTTCAGACGGGTTTTCCGTACATCATCAGGAGCTCAAAACTGCACATACAGCGTCAGGCATTAGTCAGACCATTACCGCTACCTGCTCCGTCTGAAACATGTAGAACGTCTTACAGAAATAAATAAATTGTAAAATGTCGCATCTTATTGGTTGTATTCTGAGAATATATTAGCGATGCACGGGCCTATCAATGTTAAATCTAATCATGAATATTGTTAATTTTTATGGTGAAATTTAATTAATATCGTGCCTGAACTAGAAGAGCAGCTAACTGAGTTTTAAACAATTAGGTACTTGCCACTTCTCTAGAACCAGTGGTTGAGGTGGATATAGGAATTATCCCTCGCTAATACATTGGCGTTTTTATTTTTTGTAAATGAAACTTCAGAATGCCGAGTACACGTATCTTAAGCAAAGGAACACAATATGCACAATGACTGCTTAAGATAAGGTTTGTTATCGCAATACCAGTGGCTAACCCCATAGGATTTCTATACCGTCTATACATCCGCGACGCATGCTGAATTAGGCCAGTGTCTTGTCGCGGAAATGATCTAACAATCAACCATCGCAGCAAATCAGAAATAGTCTTGAGGATTTCTCTCCTAGTCACAGCTTTAGACCGGATTTGCGACACATCCTGTGACAGAGCGGCTCGAAGCAGAAGTTGAAAAATCACTCTCAAGTAATGTCTTATTAAAGAGTGCGTCGAACTTTAGTTCCTCGTGTACCGGCATGGCATGGAGTTCGCGCGAAAGGGCAATGTACCGTCTTGCATTTCCACCACCACCACAACCACAACAACAACAACAACAAAACAACAAATAATTCAATAATTTATCTGCTGACTCATCAGCCCAGTTCCAATTAAAGAAATAATAATAATAATATATTTCCAAATAATGTACACAACAGAACACAAAATATATTCGAAGTATTACGAACGTAAATTCCTTCCCGAAACCGAAAGATATTCGTATCGTTAGACATGGTATTGCCTCACACGAAGACAAAGTGCCATTGTAGCATGTCTCATTTAAAAAAAAAAATCATTACCAGATACCTACAAACTAAGTTCAATTATTAACAACTATTTTATTAAATGTTGCTTAAATCTGCACTTCCATATGAGCCTCAAATAACCTTGTATACAATTTTTTCTTTATTTCTTATCGCATGCTATGCACGATATGTAGTTCTTAGGCACGTGCGAATAATATCGAAAAGCGACTAATAGCTTCGTCATGTCAGTCTGCCTGTCACTCTTTCCGTCCGCACGGAACTACTTGGCTACCCCTGGACAGATTTTCATTAAATTTTATATTTGAATATTTTTCGAAAGTCTGTCGAGAAAATTCCAGGTTCATCAAAATCTGACAAGAATAACGGATACTTTACACGAAAACCAATATATATATATATATATATATATATGTATTGACCGCGTCACCCTCAGTTCGTCTAGAATGAGATGTTTCAGGCAGAAATTGTAGAGAAAATCAAAACACATATTTCATTTCAATAACGTTTTTCGAAAATTCTTCCCGTTTATGGGACAATGTGAAAAAATATTATAGAGCAGTGCAGATCACAAGTGACCGTATGGCGCATGCGCATTGCTTGCTGGATGTCTGAGGCCACGAACACATTCGCAGTGTGTGCAATACTGATTGATTTCCCAGTGCAACAATGGTGGCACGAACACGCCTCAATTTACGTTACACTTACAATGCATGTCTTATAATCTATATTTTTGGCTGATCTTAAGATCTGACATCAGTGTTAAGACAGTATTCTGATTCCTTTCCCCCCTCTAAATTACTTTCCTTTCGGTGTCGTGGTGTAGGTTCAGGGCGATTCCACCATATTTGTTTTATTCGAAAAAATGTCTTGGTAAAGGAGATCCAGTTGTGTTTAAAGTACAATATTAAATTGAATTAAGATATGTACTGCGTCTGTCAAAACTATCATTTTTATTTTATTACTTCAATTATTGGCTCCTAGTTTCGGCCTGACTAGGCCATCATCAGGCCAAAATTTACAAAAAATTAAAAATGCTGATGCATATAACTCGTCAATACATTGGGATACTATTCACATTCATTATTGTTCTTTACAATTAATAAAAATTATGCTCATATCAAAAAAGTACTACAGATAACACAATTATAGCTTGTATAAACTATAAAAAATAATAATGACTGTGAATGGGATCCCATGATACTGATGAGTTATATTGTATAACCAGAATTTTAAAGTTCTTTATAAATATTGGCCTGATGATGGCCTAGTCAGGCCGAAATTAGGAGCCAACATTTGAAACAATAAAATAAAAGATAGTTGTGTCAGACGGAGTACATATTATATTTCATAATTTTAATATTGTAAAAAAAGTGTTGTTTTCAAGCAGTGTTTACTTTACCACCCTAAGAACCTTGGATCGAATCCCCAGCATTCCCAATTTCCTTCAATTATTCTACAAAAAACATTAAAAGCAAAAAAAAAAAAACCTGGCAAAATACACAACATGTCTGACTCAGAACTACACAAATAGCTACTCATTGTGAAAGAAAATATTACATAAAATTCCTTTATTTAAATAAGAACATTCAGTTAAAGTCAAAGCCGGCCTGAGACACGTGGCCACTCCGGGCAGCCTAATAATTTGGGGCCCTTTCAAACCGATAATTTTGAAAAATTTCGGCTTAAGACAGGGCTGGTAAAATCTCAAAGGACGCGTGCGCAAATTACGGAAAATTTGCCTAGAAAATTTTTTTTCGCGTGTGGCAATCCGAGTTACCAGTACCTAATTTCCGAACATTCCAGGGACCTCTTATCGCCCCTTATAGATTGCCGCCCCAGGCAGCTATGCGTCTCTACCGCCCGTTTTTCTAATCCTGAATGAACTCCAAGATATTAACTGAAATAGTGACCTAATTTCCTAAATGTCGATCCTCCAGTCGCCGTTAGTGTACTGAAGTTCTACCTAATGAAATATCATCGTTAAATAACTATGACTCAAATAAAATATAGCAATAATATTTAGACTGAGGTTTCCCTTCTTCAGGGATCAACCAATGATGCGGCATCATCACATGTCGTCAGAACGGAGTCTTCAAACACATCGCTAAAAAAAAACCTCACAGTTTAGGACAGTAATTGCCTTCCTCTCATCTAACACACGTCTCGCACAAACCCGTGCCAAAATTGGCGGACTGGCGAAGGAGACTGGATCATAACAAGCGTATTATACCGCTGAAATCTGGTTATCCTATAGACTTACGTGCATCGCGGTCTTCCGTGATGTGACGCCGTGCTGTTTGGTACACAAATACTAACATTTCGAGGGCGCCTACTCAATCAACTGTCGAGATAGAAAGGGGTAACCCAAACTCTGAGAAAAAGTCACACAGATTTTCTTTCTCCTATTCCACGAAAATTGAATTTCCAAAATCTCTGAAGAGTGTTACAGGGCAACAAGCTACAAGAATTCAGTTTTCTATCTTGTGTCTGAACTGTGTTACTTGTAGACATGGCGACTACAGATACAAAGGACATGGTTCTCCCTGTAAGTGCTATAAAGGCATACGGGATTGTGGAGCTCGCAATTCGATTGGCTTCCTAATCTCGACACCAGGCTAAGGTTAGTGCTCACCTTCACGGAACAACAGCTTCCAATTTTGTTCGACTATTACAAAAACTCAAGACACGAATTGCTCGAGTCATGTTTCAAGCAGGTTATCAGAGAATCAGCAAGGCTGTCCGCCTGCATTATAAATCGAACACGGACAAATTAAAAAAAAATACAAACGCCAAAGAATCCTGTGTTTGGGAAGTAGGAAGGCCCTGGAAGATTTTATCAAGTGCGTAGATATAAATTCAGCTTTTTACTCCTCACCCATTATTGTGCGGGTGATGAAATCGAGAAGAATGGGGATGGGTGGGGCATGTAGCACATATGAGGGAGAGGAGAGGGGTACACAGGTTTTTGATGGGGAAACCTGAGGGAAAGAGACCACTTGGAAGACACAGGCGTAGATCGGAGGATAATATTAAGATGGATCTTCAGGAAGTGGGATAAGGTGTATGGGCTGGATCGATGTGGCTTAGGATTGGGACAGGTGGCGGGCGCTTGTAAATGCGGTTATGAACCGTCGGGTTCCATAAAATGCGGGGAACTCCTGGACTAGCTGAGAACTATTTGCTTCTCAAGAGGCACTCTGCTCCACAGATTAAGTAAGTCAGTAAGATCTAAATTCAGCTACACTAGGAGAAAGTTGTTCACTATCTTATATACTCGTATGTTTCTCATGCACATCTTATGATTCTAATCATCCACTGAAGGCAACAAAAACATCATCGCTCATATTCGGGATTGATCACTAATTTGCAAAACTTTAAATCAAGCTTTTCCTTAAATTCTTTTTGCCAGCATATGGTAAACTCGAGGTTATTTTGGGTTATTTGAAGAACATTACTAAAATTCAACTTTACTATAATCGATTATATACAATTTCCTTTGCTTAATCTCAGACATCTTCAGCCTTAGCGCAGGATCACGTGGATAATATTCGCAGTGAAAATTATAGTCTGTAGCCTTCATAATACGTGTACGTGTTTCGGTATTATGCAATGATCTCACGAAAACTGCTTGAACAATACATCTTTTCCGCAAGAGAATATCCTTGAATATCCATGAAATATCACACATGTCTAAAGACCACGATTAACGTGATCATAATACATAAGACCAATCTTAAACCTAAGTATCTGAAATTAATTAGGAGAAATATTGCAGTAAAATTATGTAGGATTACGTAGCAACCACAAATTCTGGGTTTGAAATTCACATTTCAACAGACTCAGACAAGCCGATTGTTCCCAGTCGTTTGTTACATGGTCCGATGTTAATATCTGTGGCATGTGTTTTGATGTCCCGAATTTTATTTTGCAAAAATAACAGTCACTTCAAACACAATGTGTAATGTTAGGGAGATATACATCAAAAGGTAAACTCTGTGTCGGCATTCGATGCCTTGTTAATGCCTAATCTGCAGACAGTCGTGTGATATGCAACTGCACAAATACAGGGTTATTCAAAATAATTGTAGGGGTTTTAACAACTTGTCATACACAATACACTTGAGATAGGAGTACATGTGTTTTTTTTATTTAATAGAACAACACTCCAAAATGTTGTTACATACCTTACAGATGCTCTATATGTTCATTCTTTGTGATTCTATGAACATCGACACGATAATCGTGTTCATTCCATATTTGTAGCTTGTCAACGGTGATGTTTTCAATGGCGCTTCTGTTTCGTACCTTCAGTTCCAGGATACTGGCGGGAAGAGGAGGAACATAAACCTGATCCTTGACGTAACCCCATAGAAAGAAATCACATGGGGTTGCATCTGGAGAACGAGGTTGTTAAACCCCCGACAATCATTTTGAATAACCCTGTACAAAATGATTAAATCAAGTGAGGAATTTTGTATTCCCAAAAGAGATGGTTCAGAACATCAAACTCGTAGGAGAGGTTAAATGATAAACGCTTTGTGATACAGGAATATGCACCATGTACTTGTATTACGCGATCATGTGCAGAGAGTTCGGCTCCAGCAGTCCGAATAGTCAACAAATATACGGCGTTTTATAAAATCTGTATATTCATTTTCGTGTGCACAAGGAGAGGATCCTTCATTTAGAAGCAATTATGTAAGTAAAAAAAAAAATTGTCCGTGTCCGTGTCATGAAGGAGTATTGAGGGAATAGAGATAGCTCCGCAGTTTCATAACATCAGAAGTAGGTGAAAACACTGATACACATTGAGTAGGAGAAAGCGTAAGCGCCAGGGCAAATTGTGTAATTGTCGCAGTTAAGATCTGTTGCCACAGATGTGACAAAGCACAAGGAAGGAAGAAACAAAGAAGGATAGAAAGAAAGAAAGCGAGAACGAAAGAAAATTAGAAAGGGGAACGCACAAAAAAAAAAAGAGAAATAGTGTGTGTTTGACCTCGCACTTTCTTCTTATAAAAATTATCATCTATCGTTTTTTCGAATTTTTGTGTGTCAAGTGCATAGACTAAAATTCGATTTAAACAAAGCAAACAAAATTAAACGTCCGTTACTAAACAACAGCGGCTTATGTCTTCTATATTCTCCGAGACATATCAATATGTATTAGCTGCCCTTTCCTAAACACCAAACATTTCATGCATTTTTTGCTTTAACGCCCATTACAAATCCACACATCCTAATTTACGCCCTCTAATTTTAGGGTGTTTGAGGACATGGTGTTGAGGAGAATATTTGGACCTAGGAGGGACGAGGTAAACGGAATGGAGGAGATTGCATAAAGAGGAGCTAAATGATTTGTACCCCTCACCCAATATTGTGCGGGTGATAAGAGAAGAATGAGATGGGCTGGGCATGTGGCGCGTATGGGTGAGGAGAGGGAGTGTATAGGGTCTTGGTGGGGAAACGGGAGGGAAGGAGACCACTGGGGAGACCTAGGCGTAGATGGGTGGATAATATTAGGATGGATCTCCAGGAGGTGGGATGTGGGTATATGGACTCGACTGAGTTGGCCCAGGATAGAGACAGGTGGCGGACGCTTGTGAGTGCGGTAATGAACCTTCGGGTTCCGTGAAATGTGGGGAGTTTCTTGACTAGCTGCAAACCAGTTAGCTTCTCAAGAAGGACTCTGCACCATGGAGTAAGTGAGCAATTTTTTGTTTAACGCCCTTTGGCTAGCTGCGCTCTGTTACGCTAACCACTACCCCCTGTATTATTTGTCTTGGGAATATCACTTCACATTTATGCGCTTTGATTTACGCCCATTTCAAGAATAGAACTGCGGCGTAAGACAAGGACCTGGTGTATGCAGTATCAGCATGTACGATTCTATAGACTTTATGAAGGAACTCGAAAGTAATTTAAGGAGGATACCAGCAGGAAATTGGGAACATTCTTCTTGTCATCCCTATGATTGGTGGCTCTTCTTTCTACCACACAACAGGCGGTAAATAACCCCTCCCCCCTAAAATGAAAGGAAAGTCATAACTTGCAATTAAGAAGTTCAGCACTTACTGATAAATTTCTGTTGCTAGTGATAAGAGTGTAAATCCGGGTGTGTGTCCAGACACAGTGAGCACCCTCATGCAAATCAACTCAGAAATTTTCTCAGTTACTTTAATGTAACAGAAGTAAGTAATACTATTTGAGTGGAAGCATCACGATGTGCTTATAAATGTAATATAATACTTAAAAGTGTACGTCAACACAACCACTTTATTACTCAAGGTAATTATACAGGCTACATGTTTCGACTATAGATTAGTCATCTTCAGGACTATTTTTGTCATTTGAGTCAAAAGATGCGATGCACACTTTGGGATCCCATCGTGTTT
>Ga0123353_10009370_pt1 | contig 13504 bp, 9 predicted proteins | sample TergutLab28metaG_3_FD_92763 | JGI IMG/M metagenome (GOLD analysis project Ga0123353, IMG submission 92763) | Labiotermes labralis P3 segment gut microbial communities from Petit-Saut dam, French Guiana - Lab288 P3 | ecosystem: Host-associated > Arthropoda: Insects > Digestive system > Gut ... | reverse complement strand
TGCAACCAATACTTCTTCGTTAAAAGCTAATGGATTTCTTACAAGAGATTCAAGAATGGTTGAAAGAAAAAAATATGGAAGAAGAGGAGCAAGAAGAAGGTTCCAATTCTCAAAGCGTTAATACTATTACTGAAATTAAAGAAAGAGGAGCTTTTATTGGGATTACCCTTTCAAATGGTTCCTCTTTTTTTATTTTTCCGGAAGATTTTACTCAATTAGATTTATTGCCAGATAAGATAATATCTGCAGAATTATTAAAAAAAATCGAATTTTTAAATAACATTTCTCTTACTTATAAAAAAGCAATAAGTATCCTTTCATTTGCTCCAAACACACAATTTCTTTTAAAACAAAAACTTTTAAAAAAAGGTTTTGATAATGTTTGCATAACTAAAGCCATTGCAAGATTATCTGAAAAAAAATTAATTGATGACAGGAAATTCGCCGCAAGCTGGGTCTCTTTGCGATTATCAAAAAATCCTGAATCCCCTTTTATTCTAAGATCCAGCCTGATAAAAAAAGGGGTGGATAGGGAAACAGCAGAAGATGTTTTAAAAGATTTGACTCCTGACAGTTCTATTTATATAGAAAGTTTTGAAAAAGCGCTCTCAAAGCAACTAAAAAAGAGCGGCCGGTCAATGGAAAAGATAAAAATGTCGCTTTTAAGAAAAGGGTATCCTATATCGCTGATCAATAAATATTTGGACAATTAATTGTGCTTAGATATTTTTTTGTAGCAAGAATTGTTATATAATAGTACGGTGATCTTTAAGGAAGGTGTTTTATAATGCTGGGAGTAGTTAAAGCAGATGGTTATCTTAAACCATATTCAGCTATAATAGAAAAAAGATACAAAGATTATCTTTCATTAAAAAAAAGGATTGCCGGAGGCAGGCCGCTTTCTGCGTATGCATGCGGGCATCTTTACTATGGAGTCCATAAAGAAGGAAGAAATATTATTTTTCGGGAATGGGCGCCAAATGCTTCGGAAATTTATTTAATATCAGATCTTTCAAACTGGAAACCTCACCCTGATTATAAATTTAAAAAAATAGCAGGAACAGAAAACTGGGAATTTATTGGCAAAAGCAGTGTTATAAAAGATAAAATGCTCTACAAGCTATATATCAAATGGCATGGCGGAGAAGGGGAACGATTCCCCTCTTATGTAAAAAGAGTTGTGCAGGATGATGTTACAAAAATATTTTGCGCGCAAATATGGTTCCCAAAACAAAAATATAAATGGCGCAATGTTGCTCCTGTATCTCCCAGAAAAAATTCTCCGCAGCCTCTTCTGATTTATGAAACACATATAGGGATGGCTCAGGAAGATGCCAAAGTCGGGACATTCGCGGAATTTGAAAATAAAATTCTCCCTGTAATAAAAAAAGCAGGTTATAACGCTATACAGTTTATGGCTCTTATGGAGCATCCGTATTACGGTTCATTTGGATATCAGGTTTCCAATTTTTTTGCCCTTTCTTCAAGATTTGGAACACCCGAAGAATTTAAATCTCTTGTAGATGCATGTCACAAAAAAGGGATAAAGGTTCTTATGGATATTGTCCATTCACATGCAGTAAAAAATGAAATCGAAGGGCTTTCAAAATTTGACGGAACCGATTACCAGTACTTCCATACAGGCGCAAAAGGGACTCATCCTGCATGGGATTCAAGGCTTTTTAATTATGCAAAAGAAGAAGTTCTCCATTTTCTGTTGTCAAACTGCGCATTCTGGCTTACGGAATATTGTATCGATGGTTTCCGGTTTGACGGAGTTACAAGCATGCTTTATAAAGATCATGGGCTTGAAAGAAATTTTGTAAGCTATGATGATTATTTCTCAAAGAACTTTGATAAAGATGCGGCAATATACCTTACTCTTGCAAATGATCTTATCCATGAACTTAAACCAACTGCAATAACAATATCAGAAGATATGAGCGGATATCCCGGAACTGCCATGAGCATTAACTATGGAGGGATTGGTTTTGATTACAGGCTTGCTATGGGTATTCCCGATTTTTGGATAAAAATCATAAAAGAAAGAAGAGATGAAAAATGGTCTGTCGGAGAAATATGGCATCAGCTTGATAACAGAAGAAAGAATGAAAAAACTATTGCCTATAGCGAATCCCATGATCAGGCTCTTGTCGGAGATAAAACAATAGCTTTCAGGCTTATGGATTCTCAAATGTATAATGCAATGAATATAGGGTCGCAGAATATTATTATAGACAGAGGAATTGCGCTTCATAAAATAATCAGGCTTTTAACTTTTGCCGCAGGAGGCGAAGGATACCTTAATTTTATGGGAAACGAGTTTGGTCATCCTGAATGGATAGATTTTCCCAGAGTAGGAAATAACTGGTCATATCAATATGCAAGAAGGCAATGGTCTCTTTCGGAAAACAGGGGGCTGCGTTACTGCCATTTGGGAGACTTTGACAAAGCAATGATAAAAAGCTGTGCAGAAGCCATGCTTACAGGTCCTGCCGTAGCTGTAAAAATTGATGAACTGGCTCATGTTATTTCATTTAAAAGAGGAAGTTTTTTATTTGTAATAAATTTAAATCCTTCTGTATCACATGTTGATTATGAGATAGATGCTGATCTGGGTAAATACAGATTAATACTTAATAGTGATTCCAAATTATTTGGGGGATTTTCCCTGGTTCCTGATTCTCTTGTGCTTAATTCTTTTACGCGTGGGAACAGAAATATTATTACTCCGTATATACCTGCAAGGAGTGCATTGGTTTTTAAGCATGTTAGCTTAAAAAGAGGTTAGATTTTAGAAAGGAGAAAGATGATGGAATTAACAAGAAAAATAAACATTACAGATTATAATGCTCCATGGCTCGATAAAGAATGGCTTGAAACAGATGGCAAAGGGGGATATTGCAGCATGACAGTTCCATTATGCTGTACCAGAAAATATCATGGACTTCTTGCTGTGCCAATGGAAAAACTTGAGGGAAGATATGTTCTTTTATCCGGATATGAAATATTGATTACTGCTAAAGATGGAACTTCTGTCCGCCTGGACACAAATCAGTTCCCCGGCGCTTTTTATCCATGCGGATTCCAGTACCTTGAAAAGTTCGAGAAAAAAACTTTTCCAGAATGGAGCTATAAAGTAAAAGATATTTTGATTTCAATAGAAATTTTTATGACAGAAGAAAGCAGGGTCTATTTTTCAATTAAAAATAAAAGTAAAAAGAATAATTATTTTAAAGCAGAGCTTTCTCCTGTTATTTTGTATAGAAATTCGCACGCGCTTACTTCTGAGAATAGCTCTCTCTCTTTTTCGATCGATAATAATAGCGGCAATCTTTTTGGTATGAAATTTTATGAAAACATGCCTAAGCTCTGTTTTAGTACAAGTGAAAAAACACAATTTAATAAAAAAGGAATATGGCTCAAAAACAGGGAATATGTAAGGGAAATGGAAAGAGGGTTTTTGTTTGCGGAAGATTGCTATGTTCCGGGCAGTTTTTCTTTTGATTTAAAAAGCGGAGAAAATATTATTATTGGCGCAGGAGTAACAGAAGGTTGTTCAGGCAGCGGCAATATTAATGAATATCTGAATAATATTTATTTAAAAGAAAAAACAAAAAGAGATACTCTTTCAAAAAGCTTTGCAGATGATCCCGAGGCAATACAAATTTTAAAACAGGAAGCAAGGCATTTTTTGGTTAAAAACAGGGATAATAAACTTTCTATTATTGCCGGATATCCATGGTTTGGAGAATGGGGCAGGGATACCATGATTTCTCTTAACGGCATTACTGCCTGCTGCGGGAAGCCGGAAGAAGCTCTTGAAATACTTAAAGCATACGCTTCGTATATAAAAGATGGACTTTTGCCAAATACCCTTGGTGGATCGCAGGGGTTTGAATCCTACAACTCAATCGACGCCGGGCTTTTATATGTGTGGGCAGCGCAGCTTTTATGGCAAGCAGGAGAAAAACAAAAAGAGATAAAAAGAGATATTTTTCCCGCAATAGAAAAAATTGTAAAAGCTTATCTTGATGGAAAAGTTCCGGGACTTAAAATAAACAGCTATGGATTCCCGGAGGCAGGAGATGACAACACTCAGCTTACATGGATGGATGCAACAGTTTATGAAAAGCCGGTGACCCCGCGCGGAGGAAGCCCTGTAGAGATTACTGCGCTGTTTTACAATGCCCTTAAATTTTATCTTGAACTGTGCGCTGCTTCCAATATGGATGTTGATAAAAAAATTCTCAATGCCGCAGCACTCATAGAAAAAAACTTTAAAAAATGCTACTATATTCCTCATTCTGGATTTCTTGCAGATGTTATCAGGGGTTCATGGCAGGATAAATCCCTAAGGCCAAATATGCTTTTTGCTGTTGCTTTGCCCTATCCTCTTGTTGATACAAAAATAGGGAAGAAAATAGTAAAAGTTGTAGAAAGGGAGCTTCTAACTCCTTGCGGTCTTAGGACCTTGGCAGTAAATGATTCCCGTTTCTGCAGTTTCTACCAGGGAGATGGTCCAAGAAGGGATGGCAGCTATCATCAGGGAACAGTATGGCCATGGCTTTTTGGAATATATACAGATGCTGCGCTTTTCTGTTCAGATAAAAAAGAGGTAAAAGCAGCAGGGCTGGAAAAAATTCTTATGGCTTTTCTTAAAAAGCATATAGCTAATAAGGGAATGGGATTTGTATCGGAAATATTTGACGGAAAAGATCCCTATGAAGGAAAAGGAACATACGCGCAGGCATGGAGCAGTGCGGAAATAATAAGGGCGTGGGAAAAGATAAAGAAAATTAAAAGTAATTCTTAATCTGTTGGCAATGGTATTGGGGCTACTTTTATTTATAGAAAAGGCGGAGGGTAATAATGTCTAGTGATAAAAATGTTTTTCCATCAAAAACAGGAATAGAGTCTGAAAATATAAAGGCAGGATTGGAAGAGCACCTTAGATACAGTCTTGCGCGTGATCCTGAAGCTGCAGGCAAGTATGATTATTATTATGCGCTAATTTATACTATCAGGGACAGATTAATAGAAAAATGGATCAATACCAAAAAAGCGCAAAAAACAGATACAGGAAAAAAACTCTACTATTTTTCTATAGAGTATCTTATGGGCCGCGTAAGCACCAATAATGTAATAAATCTGGGTCTTGATAAAGAGCTTGTAAAAGCAATGGAAGAGCTTGGCATCCCGTGGAAAGAGATTCAGGAACTTGAGCATGATGAAGGTTTGGGTAACGGCGGACTTGGGCGGCTTGCCGCATGTTTTCTCGATTCGCTTGCAACAATGAATTATCCGGCAATTGGTTATGGACTAAGATATGAGTTTGGCATATTCAGGCAGGAAATTGTTGGGGGATATCAGGTTGAAAAACCCGATAACTGGCTTAAGTATGGCAATCCATGGGAAATGAAAAGAGTTGATATCCCTTGTGTTGTACAATTCGGAGGCAGTTTTCAAAAAGATGAAAACGGATTTGCAAACTGGATAAATACAGAAGATATTATTGGAATTCCCTATGATATGCCCATAGTAGGATATGGCGGAAAAACCATAAATATTTTAAGGCTCTGGAGGGCAAAAAGTCTTGAGGAATTTGATTATTCAAAATTTAATCAGGGAGACTATTACTACTCTGTAGATAAACAGGCGAAAGCAGGGTCTCTTACAAAAGTTCTATATCCCAATGACAGTTTTTATAGCGGAAAAGAGTTGAGATTTAAACAGGAATACTTTTTTGTTTCATGTTCAATACAGGATATATTAAGAAGATTCAGAACTCTTGGACTACCCTATACAAACCTTCCGGATAAAGCAGCAATTCAGCTTAATGACACTCACCCTGCGCTTGCAATAGCAGAGCTTATGAGAAGGCTCATTGACGAAGAAAGACTTCCCTGGGATGTTGCATGGAATATTTCAACCAAAACTTTCGGATATACAAATCATACCTTAATGCCCGAAGCTCTGGAGCGTTGGTCTGTAGAAATGTTTGAAAAACTTCTGCCCAGGCATCTGGATATTATTTACACTATAAATCAGAACTTCTTAAGGAAAATTTCAGTTGCATATCCCTATGATATGGGGAAACTTGAGCGGATGAGTATTATCGGCGAAGGGCATGAAAAACATGTAAGAATGGCAAACCTTTCGGTTGTGGGGGCTCACACTGTAAATGGAGTAGCGCAGCTTCATACCAGGCTTTTAAAAGAGAGCCTTTTTAAAGATCTTGATGAATTCTATCCTGGAAAAATTATAAACATAACAAACGGAATAACACAGCGCAGATGGCTTGTTAAAGCAAATCCTGCTCTTTCGAATTTATTGAGAGAAACTATCGGAAATGAATGGATAACAGATCTGGATCAGATCAAAAAAATTGCCCCATTTGCCAAAGATCCTGCTTTTATTGAAAAATTTATAAAAGCAAAACGTGATGCGAAGCATCGCCTGCGAACCGCTTGTATAAAAAATTATGGAATCGATCTCAATCCCGATTCGATCTTTGATATTCAGGTAAAACGTATTCATGAGTACAAGAGGCAGCTTTTGAATATTTTTAAAATTATCTATCTGTATGATCAGATTAAGAAAGGAAGAAAAATTTATCCGCATACATTTATAATGGGAGGCAAGGCAGCCCCGGGCTATGCGATGGCTAAACTTATAATAAAACTTATCTGCAATGTCTCTACTGTAATAAACAGGGACCCTGAAACCAAAGATATGCTGCGGCTCTATTTTCTTTCTGACTATGGAGTTTCTCTTGCCGAAAGAATCATACCGGCTGCGGATATTTCGGAACAAATTTCTACAGCAGGAACAGAAGCATCCGGCACCAGCAATATGAAGTTTATGCTTAATGGAGCGCTTACAATAGGGACTTATGACGGAGCAAATATTGAAATAGCCGAAGAAGTAGGAAAAGATAATATATTTATTTTTGGAAAAACCGCAGAGGAAATTGCCGAGATAAGAAAAAACTATATTCCTGTGGATTGGTATATGAATAATCAGGATATAAAACAGGCCATAGATTTAATATTTTTTGGCAGTTTTGATTTAAATGCACCTGGTGTATTTGCCCCAATTCAGGATTCACTTTTAAAGTATGATACATATATGCATTTTGTAGATATGCCTGCGTATATTGATGCTCATAACAGAGCTTCTCTGTTGTATGAAAACAGCGCTAGCTGGAATGAAAAAGCAGTATTAAATGTTGCTGCAGCGGGAAAATTTTCGAGCGACAGGTCTATAAAAGAATATGCTGAGAAAATATGGGGAATAAAACCGCTTACTGTTGATGCTTAAAAAAATGATCTGCATGGAGGATTTACTTGGAACGAAAACCTATACCTGTACTTAGATCTATCTATTGGCAGGAAGACGAAATAATTTTTGCTTATCCATATAAGGATAAGCAGATAATCCGCATTTACAGAGATGTGCCTCTTTATCTTGAAATTGAAATAACAAGATGCTGCGAAGAGGTTGTTGCGGAAATATATGCCAACTTTCCGGATGAAGGAAAAATGCCAGGATGGAGAAATATTCCAATGGAAAAAATATCTTGTGGCAGGTATAAACTTACCTATAATTTTAACAAATGCGGATTGTTTGAATTTAAAATAAGATACTCGAGAGATAAAGGAAATACATGGTTTCTGGATTCGGGTCCTGCCAAGAAAGTTTTTGTAGATCCGCCAAACATGAGGAGTTTAAGGGTGTATACTTTTATTCCTACTGTTTCAGGTACAATCTCCGACTGGAAAAAAAAGCTTATTGAAATAAAAGATATGGGCTTTAATGCAATTCATCTTCTTCCTCTTACAAAAATGGGGAAATCGGAAAGCCCTTATTCTGCAATAGACCTTTTTGACATAGACCCTTCTTATCTGACTCCCGATGACCCTGCAGACAACATTGGTCAGTTTGAATCTTTTGTCGAAGAAGCTAAAAAAAATGGAATAAGACTTTTTATGGATATTGTATTTAACCATATAAATCCTGAAAGCGATGTTGCGAAAAAATGTCCTGAATGGATTGTTAAAGATAATAATGAAAAAGATGGATTTAAAAGAGCAGGAGCTACGCATAATAATTCATGGATAAGATGGGAAGACCTTGTACTTATTGACTATAGAAATAACGATCCTGCAATAAAGCATGAAATATGGAGTTACTTTTATAATTATGTTGATTTTTGGGCATCATACGCATACTACACAGGAGGAGGCCTGCGGTTTGATAACCTGCATAGTTCAACTCCTGAGTTTATAACTTATCTCACCGGAAGGCTCAAGGATGAATATCCCGACCTTATTCTTATTGGAGAATATTTTTCTTCTAAAGAGGAGTTTTATAAAAATGTGCCTGATTGGCAGCTTAACCTGATACTTGGTAACTCCTGGGAATACAGAGTTGCTCCTACAATAAGAAAGTACATAATGGATGTTCATACTCATGGCGGGCTTGACTATTTTCTTCCCCTTACAACCCATGATACAGGAACCCCTGCGCAGGAGTATGGTTGTGTATGCTCTACAATGTCGCGCTATCTTATATATGCATTAATGGGAACAGGTCAGACAGGAATTGTTCAGGGGACAGAAACAGGTATTGAAAAAAAGATCGAATTTATAGGAAGGAACAGCAAATCTCCTATATCAGGCAAAGAGGATTTTAAGGATTTTTTTGTTAAAGTAAACAAGATTCTTGCAGAAGAAGTTGTTTTTCAGGAGTTTGGAAATATTCAGTTTATAGATAACGGACATAGCTCGATTCTTGCGGCAATAAGAAGCGATATCACAGGCCAAAGCGCCTGGCTTTTACTCGCAAATCTTGATATCTATAACGGAGCAACTGTAACACTTAATCAAAAGAATTTTAAACTTCCTTTTACCAGATTTAAAATAATAAATATAATTACAGGAAGAGAGCTGCATGTTGCGGATATGAAATTTGATTTTTCTCTTGAAGCGTGTGAGACCAGAATTTTCCAGATAAAGGAATAACAGTGTGCTAAAAATCCTTATGGTAACATCCGAAGCTGCCCCTTTTGTAAAAACAGGAGGGCTTGCAGATATGGTAAGCGCATTATCTTCTTCGCTTAAAGAACATGATATTGATGTAAGAATAATAATGCCGAGATATTACCGTATTAATAAAGATAAATTGGAAAAGCTGCCTCCTGCGCTTAATGTTCCAATGCCGTATGGGGATGAATGGGCTGCTGTGTTTAAAGGAGAACTGCCGGATTCAGATGTTCCTGTTTATTTTCTGGACCATGAAGAGCTTTACGGGCGGGATGGTGTTTATGGTTACACGCCCGATGAGGGTTTTCATGATAATGCGCGCAGGTATTCTTTTCTCTGCAGGGCTGTTTTTCAAATTTGCAGGATGATAGAATGGATTCCCAATGTTATCCATTGCCACGACTGGGCATCTGCGCTTGTTCCATATATTTTACGCAAAGAAGAATATCTTGGGGAATTTTCCGGAACTTTTTCAATGCTTACAATACATAATCTGGGTTATCAGGGAATATTTCCTATAAACGATGCTTATCTTGTTAAAAAAAATCTTTCGGCAATGGATTTCTCTGACCTTGAATTTGACTATGCTCTTAATTTTCTTAAAACAGGAATAATTTGTTCGGATATTATAACAACAGTTTCTCCTACCTATGCCGAAGAGATACAAACACATCAATATGGCGAAAGGCTAGATTATCTTCTCCGTTTTAGGAGGAATGATATTTATGGTATTTTAAACGGAGCTGATTATACAAACTGGAATCCAGAGACAGATACTCTTATTTCTCCGAATAACTTTTCTGCATCAAAAACAGCAAATAAAAAAAAGGTTAAAAAAAGTCTTCAAAAAGAATTCGGTCTGCCGCAAGATGCAAATATTCCTGTGTTTGGTATGGTAACAAGGCTTGTTTCTCAGAAAGGATTAATTGAATTATGTTATCCAGGAACAGGAAGCCTTTACAATATCTGCAAAGATTTTAACCTGCAATTTATTATCCTTGGCTCCGGTAACAAATGGTGCGAAGAAGAACTTAGAAAATTAACAGAACATCTCCCAAATCTTAAAATATGGATTGGATACAATGAAAGAATAGCCCATATTATAGAAGCAGGTAGCGATTTTTTTCTCATGCCCAGCAGATATGAACCATGTGGACTTAATCAGATATACTCAATGCGCTATGGAACTATCCCTATAGTGCGCAATACCGGAGGACTTGCCGATAGTGTTGAAAATTATAACGAAACAACAGGCAAAGGGACTGGATTTGTTCTGAATGATTTAACCCCGCTGTCTGTCTATAATACAGTAGGGTGGGCATTATCTGTCTGGTATAACAAGAAAAAAGATATAAATAGTATAAAAAAACGGGCTATGCGAAAAGATTTTTCCTGGACAAAATCTGCGGATGAATACATAAAGCTATATAATAAGCTCTATAATAGAAGAGACGTTTTTTAAAGTCTGTATATAATCCATTTCTGTCAAAATTCCCCTTTTCTGGACAGAATAATCATTAAATATTTATTAAATAAATTGTTTGACTTTTAGTAATTAGCGTAATTTAATTAATTAGAGATATTTAAATTATTTGCTTACAGGAGGGACTGTATGAGCAGAGTTATTTGCGTTATTCTTGGAGGAGGAAAAGGCGAAAGGCTTTTCCCTCTTACAAAGGAAAGAGCAAAGCCAGCTGTCCCATTTGGATGCAGGTACAGGATAGTGGATATTCCTCTTTCCAACAGTATCCATGCTGGAATCAAACAAATTTTTATTGTTACACAGTTTAACTCAGACTCTCTCAATAACCATGTTACTTCTGCGTATCAGTTTGATGCATTTTCACGCGGTTTTGTAAGAATTATGGCAGCAAAACAATCGCTTGATTCTTTTACCGGATGGTTTCTTGGCACAGCCGACTCTGTAAGAAAAAATTTTAACAGTTTTTTGGCATATGACCCTGATTACATTATGATACTTTCGGGCGATCAGCTATATAGAATGGACCTTAGGCAATTTTTTGATGAACATGTTGAATCCAAGGCAGAAATAAGCATTGCCTCGACTCTTGTAACAAGAAGAGCAGCAAGTTCTTTTGGAATATTAAGTATAGATGGAAAAGGGTTTATCAATAGTTTTAAGGAAAAACCAGGCCCAGATGGAGATATATCTGAGTTTAAAGTGCCTTCGGACAAAGTCGCAGGAGAAGGGGATAATAGAAAAGAATATCTTGCCTCAATGGGTATTTATATTTTTAATACAGAGACATTAAAAAAATGTCTTGATTCTGATTTTTCTGATTTTGGAAAAGAAATAATACCGGATGCATTAAATAAATATAAAGTAAAGGGATTTATATATGACGGATATTGGGAAGATATAGGAACAATAAGAAGTTTTTATGAAGCTAATCTTAATCTTGCTTCTTTATATCCCTATTTTAACCTCTATGATGAATTAAAGCCAATTTACAGCAGTATGGCAGAGTTGCCTCCGTCAAAAATAAATACTTGCACATTCAGAAATACACTTGCCGGAGAAGGTTCTATAATTACAGATGCTTTTGTAACCAATTCTCTTATAGGAATAAGAACAATTATTGAGTCCGGAACAAGTCTTGAAAATGTCTATTGTATGGGCGCTGACCGTTATGAGACAGATGCCCAAAAAAACGAAAATAACGGAAAAGGGATTCCTAATATTGGAATAGGGGCAGGATCAATAATAAAAAACACAATAGTAGATAAAAATGCCAGGATAGGAAGGCACTGCAGAATAGGAGTAGATAGTATTGAAAGAAAAGATTTTGATCATACTGATTATTATTTGAGGGATGGCATTATAATCATTGGAAAAAATTCTACTATTCCTGATGGGACAGTTATCTGATCTGATAGCTGTTGCCTTATAAGGCTGTTATGAAAAAAAAAGAAGCTAAAATAAGAACATTTTCTGCTTTGGAAGTTGCGAATATTTGCGGAGTTGTTAACCAGACAGTTATAAACTGGGTAAAGAAGGGACATCTAAAAGCTTTTGTTACTCCCGGCGGACAATATAGAATATATTCAGAATATCTGGTTGATTTTTTGCAGCAACGCAAAATGAAAATACCCGAAGCGCTTCTCCCTTTTGTAAAAGGGAGAAAAATATTAATTGCAGACATTGACAAAAATTTTCTGCAGTTTCTCAAAGAAAAAATAGAGCAGGATTGCCCTGACTATAATATATTTACATCATCCAATGGATTTGATGCAGGTGTGTTAATTGCAACACAAAATCCGGATTATATAATTGTATCCGAAAACATGAGAGATATTACTATAGAAAAACTTAAGAGTTTGTCCAGGAGAGAGGACGGCAAATCAGGAAATTATAAAATCATATATATTAAAGACAAAGATACAGACAATATTACAGAAGATTTTTCCAAAACAGTAGATCTTGTTTTAACAAAACCAATTGATTTCTCAAAAATTAATTCTTTTATTAATTCTCCGATTCCCAGGATCGCGGATAGCCAATGACAGGATCGCCAAACAGTAAAAAAAGTTTTCATATAATTGTTTCAGGCCGCGTACAAGGTGTTGGCTACCGTTATTCTGCGGTAAGAGCTGCGGCAAAGCACCGTATAGCCGGATGGGTCAGAAATAATGTTGATGGTTCTGTGGAGCTTGATTGTGAAGGAGATGCAAAAGATATGAATGATTTTATTGCATGGCTCAAAGCTGGCCCTCCGGGAGCAAGGGTGACATCTGTAGAAATCAATGAAAAACAGTATCAGGGATTTTATTCCCGCTTTGTGGTTGAGTATTAGCGACAGGAGGTCGCATCCTGCGCCGCGGCACGGAAGCCGCTGTTAGGGATACGCAGGGTAGCGACAGGAGGTCGCATCCTTGGCTAGCGTGGGGAGCTGCTATTAAGGTTTTATGGGAGCTACTCTTTTTTCAATCTCTGAAATAAATATATCGATATTTTCTTTTGCTAATGCAGATATAAAAAACGAATCGCTATACTCTTTTATAAATAAAGGAGTTGCACCCTGTGCTGCTGCAATATCGCTCTTGTTAAATACTACCATTATCTTTTCTTTATCCACACCTATTTCATTTAAAACTTCCATTGATGTTTGATAATGACTTTTTACCTCTCTGCTTGAACTATCCAGCAGAAGTATAACAAGATCAGCAAAAAGTGTTTCTTCAAGAGTTGATTTAAATGCCTCGATCAACGCATGTGGAAGTTTTCTTATAAATCCTACTGTATCTGTTATTACAATTTCTTTTCCACTCGGGAGATGCAATTTTCTTGTTACAGGATCAAGCGTATCAAACAGCCTGTTCTTTGCGCTTACATTTGCTCCTGTAAGAGTATTTAAAAGAGTTGATTTTCCTGCATTTGTATAACCTGCAATTGCGCAGGAAAAAACTTCACTGCTTTCTCTTAACTTTCTTCGTGT
>Ga0123353_10009369_pt1 | contig 13504 bp, 10 predicted proteins | sample TergutLab28metaG_3_FD_92763 | JGI IMG/M metagenome (GOLD analysis project Ga0123353, IMG submission 92763) | Labiotermes labralis P3 segment gut microbial communities from Petit-Saut dam, French Guiana - Lab288 P3 | ecosystem: Host-associated > Arthropoda: Insects > Digestive system > Gut ... | reverse complement strand
TCATAACTCCGTAACCGTCCAAAATCGGACACATGTTTATATGAACTTTTTTGATCACAAAGACCTAGGAAATCACCTCCTGCAGTTATGCCCTAAAGTCGTGAAACACCCTGTATACAAACTTTGTTTCCAAGACTGCATGTATTGACTTGGAAACACTTATATACTTTTATTGACATGTTCTATATCCTAAACTTTGAAATTGTTTGTGGATCTATGGAACGTTAAATAAATAAATAATAATAATAATAACAAGGTAAAAAAAACTTGCAATGTGTGTGTTTCAAATTCAGTTCTGCAAACCAGTTCTAATTCTGTTATTAGTCAGGGGTAAGAGAGAATCACTGGTAAACTGAATGGATTAACAAATGAGAGACACTTTTAGAAACACATCCCGCATGTTCAGGGTGGACCTTTGCCCTGAAAGATTATGTAAATGTTTACAGTGTTAAGGTCAAAGAACATTACTTATCTGCCATTGTGGATAGTTAAATGGCACAATGATCAGACAGCATTGACATGTTCACAAAATGACATTGCTGCTTCACTGGATATCTGTAATGGTGTCTTAAATATTGCTAATTAATATGACTCAAACAACAATTTAAAGTACCTTCCCATCTTAAATGTTGGGCCTGTGATGTATATTTTATAAAATTCAGCCTGAGATCTCATTCCTAAAGGATCTGTAAATCGTGTGCTTATGATAGATAGGTATGAATACTTAACAGTTGGATTGTTGCTTATGGGAAAATATGGAGTCAGTGGTGGAATGAGACACACTATTTTCACAAAATCATAGATGCACTGCACCAGGTTGAGAATGTCTACTTCAGTGATACAGGGAATGGAATAGTATATATTTAAAGTAGCTAATGTAGTGAAAACATTCTGAATGGTTAAATGTGACATGATCATGGCCCTATTCCTGTACTTTGTAAAGATTTTGCACTGCAGCAGTAACATGAGTTTATTTTCTGTTACAAAACTCCTTTAAATCTAGGCAACAGATCAGCTGTGTGAATGGCTGACATAGTTTTCTCCATTATACCTTGTTTGATATTGGGGTAACTCTTTTAAAACTGACCACAAATGCTTTCTCACTCATTTTTCTCAGCTCACCAAATAGCAGTAACGTAAAGGATAAATCATGACTCTGCCAAAGTGATGAACTTGAGCGTACACTGCATCATGGTCAGTGAGCACTTATTAACTTCCAGTATTTGCACACCATTTTTGTGAAACACTGAATATGTAATTGTACTAATTAATGTATTTATCTTTTTAAAATAATTATCTGCAGTTAAAGACAGCTGTTGGAAATTACTTTCTTCATCTTTCAGATGAGTAGACTGCAGATGCACATGGTCCATAAATTTTGGTTAGTGTTAGTAATGTGTACTTTAACTCCGATTGTAGTAATATTATTTTAACATCATATGCATACATATGGGGTGTGCTGGGTGTGCCCAGGCACATCCCAATATCTAAAAAAAAAAAGTGGCTTTGCATTTTAATTTATTCACATGGTACACTGTTGAGTTTAAAGTCTGGATTGTTGTGTTGTACAGTAATTGCTGATAGGTTTTAGTTTCTTTAGCTTTTTTTGGTGAATGAAGTAATGTCATTTATGATTGAATGTTCAATGTTTACCTTTTAAACAATGAAAAATACAGTTGTGGGTGCACAGCCTAATTAAATGTGCTGCACATGCTTATGCTTAAAATCAGTGACTTCTGGTGTTTCATTTAAGGAGCAAAACAGTTTGTGAAGATCATTTATAGACTGTCCTACATGGAGGTCTTAGTAGGCTTGCCTTTCCCACAGTTAGTGACTTGAAAATGTAGATTATCTCTGATAAATTTTACTGTTTCATATACTGTTTGTAGGTTTAGTATTTAATTTTTACTATAGAGATTTTGCCATTATTTTTATTTTTTTACCACTTCAGTCTCTACAATGAAATTACATAAGTTCATGTGTGCTACCAGAATTGTATTATTATTATTTGTACTGTAAAACAAGACAAGTAATATCTTTATGATATGCATTATGTCATCTCAGATCAGACAAAGTTTAATAATTTCCACTTATTTTATTTTAAGTGGTTGTAAAGTTGAAATATGAACTACATATACTGACACAAACAGTGAATAAATGTAGTTTACATGATGAATTTTGTTTGTACCATGATTTTACCCATTGGTGACTCACTGTATTTAAGACAAAACATGTTGCTCATTACAGTTATCAAACAGTTGCTACTGTTGGCCTTCACCCTTTACTTTGCAGACAGATAAGGCATTGGTCAATAGCAAGTGTTCTAACAGAGCATAAGAAATAATTTGCAAAACATTTTCCATAGAAATAGTTCAGATCCAATAATTCTTTCTACAATGCTAATGTATAATCCTTAATTATTTTGTCAGAAACTACTACACAGTCCTGCTGTCAAAGCATTTCACTACTCTTAGTCTCCTGTAAAGTATCATAATTATTACATAGACTTCAGTTATACGCAGTTTTGTGCAGTTTGATGCAGTTAACATGAAGGTGCCCAGTAGTATATGTATGATATTTTCCCACACCCGCCATAAACATTATACTGCAGTATAACTGTGATATATTTTCAGATCTACAATACAGTAGTAATATACTTATATAAACATAATGGTCATTTTAAATTTTGATTTGAGTCTTTAGTTTTCACCATGAACTGTACAGTATTAAGGTGATTTAAATCAAGGAGAATGAAACGGTTGGGACGCATATCATGCATGTGGGAGATGTACAAAACATAAACATTTTAGTTGCTATCCTGAAAGAAAGGGACTTGTGTCAACGTGGCGCGGGTGAGATGATTAGATTGAAATGACTTAAACAAGTAGGATGTGAGAGTTTGGACTGGATTCTTCTAGCATAGGATGGCATCAAGTGACAGGATCTTGTGAACATGGTAATGAACCTTTAAAAAAAGGCAAGAAATGTCGTGATCAGCATCTGATCTTTGAGCTCAACAAGAACTGTACAATATTAGTTCTTCAAAATAACTAAATCTCTATCTTGGACAAAGGTAGCCAGAATAAGGGTCATTACTGTGAAATATTGTTTCTTCAGAACAAAACAGTGCAGTTAAAAGTAATAATATTTTTCAAATGTTGGTAAAGTTATAACCTTCTTGTACCAAAGCTTACCAAACTGACTCTTCTGTGTAACCTTTATCGTCCAAAGTGACTGTTTGCTCATATCTGTGTGCTATATTTCAGAAATTTAAATGTCCACACCAAGCCAGAGAAACTCTGGCCATCATGATATATACTTGGCATTTAAAATGGTCAGCTTAAAATTAAATCTTATGAACTGTTCCTTTTATAACTTGAGTTATTGACTTTACATACATTCTCACAGATATATTGTCAGTAAGAATTTAACTGTAATTTGTTCTCAGTGTAATCATGCAGAGCCTGCGTACAGTTGTCATTGCTTCTGCCAGATTTGGAAGTAAGGTTCAGAGACTTAAAGCAAGCAGGCAGCTATGTTTTTCATCCACCTCCTCTCCAGCTTCAGGTTTCAGGGCTGTTCATAGCTCCAGAGTTAATCTGCAAGGTCCAGTTGCTAAACCCAAGGAAGAGAATAAGGTATCTATGAAACAGAATGTTTGTGTGGTTTGCAGGAAGGTACTGCTTTGACTTCAATTTAAATTTGTCTGAACCAATCACAAGTAAACTGAATAGAACCTCCATGTGTAAAATACAAATGAGTGAAATTTATTCAGCAAGTAGAGATTTAAATTGTATAAGTGCATTGCACAAATTGTATAATTGCATTTCACAAATTATATAAGTGCATTTCACCTGAATGATTGATGAAGTATAAAATAAAGACAAGTCTCTTGGACAAGTGCTGATTGTTCAGACTTAGTGCATATTGCAGGGTTGGTAAGAGATGGAAACATAGTAATTGAGGAATAATGATTGCCAGAAGAAATCTGCAATTCTCAAAGAATTTATGACTGTATGCCAATTTGGTCACCACAAATAAAACATTTTTCTGTGTGCTCTACTATACTACTAACTACATAAAGAGGGAATTAATATTTGGTATAAATTGATGTTAAAAAATTGACTTAACAACAGGTGGTTCTGATGAATGCAATACGAGACGTTGATGGCAGTATGATAACTATTGGAACATCCACTGGAGAACAGCATCAGTACCCCAGTGTATGGCTGCGAGACAACTGTCAGTGCCCCAAATGCTTCAACACGACCTTGCAGTCACGAACAGTTCTGTGGACACGCTTTGATATCAATATCAAACCTACCCACATTGTAGTAAGTACTTATTTATTTATTTATTTATTTATGTTTTCGCTTTAGCTGTGAATTCTCAGTGATAGTTCAGGGTCAGAATACCAGGTCAATGTTTCACAGCCCTTCCTTACAAGGTCAGACAGCTCAGAGTCAGCATGTAACTGTTTATAAATAGAGACATTGATGATTATTTCTGTCATACACAAAGTTCACAAGTCTAGTGACAAATGCAGGCATTGCAGTTTTTAGTAAAAAATTTCACTGTCCCATGTTATAATAATATTTATTAACTACAATTGGGTTGTCACCCGATGGCAGTGGTTATTTTACATGCATACAAAATATGAAATTGGTTACTACTAAATTTAAGTCGGGAGGGCTACATGAGAAGCACGTAGTGGCAACTTGGAATTTTGGGAACTAAACTCAGCATTTTCTTTTAGGCACAGGGAAACCAAGAAAAACCTGTGTCAAGGTGGCCGGTCGCAGGACCTTCCGAATACTGACTTCTAGCCAGCAGTCCGGCCTCTTATGACTTATGTGCTTAAATAAATAATATGAATTTTTTATTTGTTGAGAAACAAAATCCATATTTTAATAATAAATGTTATTAGTTGAAATTGTTTGGAAGTAAAAAATAAGTAGTTCATTAGTTTTAGTCATATAGTCATGAATCAAACTGGTTCTTAAGAAAGGTTAAAAATTAATTAATTTAAACACAAAACATTGGATGTAAATGCATGTTGTTATGTAAAAGAAGAACTTCCTCTTCCATATTCATTAATGCTAGATGGTATTAGAAAAATTTTTACTGCATTCTGAACTTAATTATAGCTGGGTTATGACAAAGACATGGGTTATAGGTGATACCATCACTGGTTCATGTTGCAAGTTTTATGCTTTGACATCACAGCATGGAACATTTTACCTTGCGGATCCCCATGTCCAAGTCATTACTCTACTGAGTCAACAAGAGAAGGCATGTTTGGATATAGTGAATGATATTTGTGCATATAAATCCACAAATTTTCAGTAGCATATTACACTACTCTTTGTTTTGATTAGGAAGTTGCACTGGACTTCTGGTTGCCACAATGATGCAATGGACTTTATACTACCTAAATTAATTGTGTACTGAAATTTTGAAACCAGAACATATTCACAGTCTACAGTTTACTGAGAGCTGCACTTCTTTTCATATTGGGAATGTAAATCAGGCAGCCTGACAGGATTAAGAAACAGTGCATATAAATGTTATAACCAGTGATCTTGTTAATATGACCCTTTAATTAGAAGGGAAAGAGAGAGGTGGACCTTACACTTGTCAAGGGATAACCTTTGCTTAGAGGACATCCCTGTGGACACCATGCACCACTTGAATCAAGGTAGTTCAGACTGTGGCCATGATTATTGCTTCAGATACCTGTGTACTGTTACATGTATGATTTTTGTTATAGGTACCTGCCTGTAATGACATAATTAGAAGGAGCATTTCATACTTTCACATAAACATATACACTGAGGTTTCACAAGTTGCTTTCCATGCTTGAATGTCAGATTCTTCCAATGACACATAGTCTTCCAGTTCTGATACTTTATGTACCTAAGTAACACAGTGTAAAATTACAGGTCCTAAGTACAGTGAACTTGAAACTGAAGAAGTAAAGTTTGCTTGTATGTATATGAATTCCATTGTGCCCTTTTCAGCAGGGGTGAAAACTTGTCTCAGATTAAGTAGGTAAGTTATATAAGTCTTGACCAGGACACCAACTTTTTGGTTGTTTCATTACAAATTTTGCAAGCAGTTGCTTAGGTGGCATTCTGAAAGTGACTTGGTACTTCCACAGTTCTCCTGACTAACAATTCACATTTTTCCCACAATATTTCATTCGACATTCCTAACTTCTGCTAGTGACAGTATTTTCATACATTAAAAATGTACTGCTGCCATTTTGGAATCATTCAATCTATTGACTTCGTCTGTTGTCCAATATTTGAAATAAAATTAAGGTGAATCCTTATATGGACCGGATTTGTCCTTGTCCTCAGACAAAAGGTTAAGGGGCAGTAAGGGACACTTACTCAATTGGGCCCAACCGGAAGAGGTATTCCAAACCTCTGGTATTGTCTGGGGGGGGGCTTAACTGGATAATTGTTTCCCTTACTGTTTGCCTGAGGACAAGGACTGATCCTTTCCCCAAAATGTGTTCTACTTTTGTTTTAAACATGGGATGCAGGACAGCCAAATATGACGTACCCGTGTCATAATCCAGTAGAATTGTTCTGTTTTGCTATTGTTGCTATTGTTAATATAGTCATCATCAGTAGCAGCAGCAGTGTCATTGCAATAAAACTAGCTCATACTGTATCGGATGGTTAAACGATGAACAAACCAACTTTTTTAGTACAATCTCCATTGTTGTTATTAGGAAATTGAATCAATTCCCTGTGGTCCAGTGGAATGTGAAATTCATCATTATACAACTGTCTAATAGCTGAGTCTTGTTCATGGTTCTGTATAGCTGACTCTTATTCAGGGTTCTGTAACTACATATTACACTTTGACCTAGATCTTCACCACAGTGTCTGTTTATATAACATTTTGTGCTGCTTTCTCAAAATTTTCTTTGAATGTTTGATATCAAACAGTGTATTTTTATGTAAGAATAAGGAGTAGCTCTCAGGTAACAATATGATTTGTAATATACCTTTATATGTAGGCAGAAAGCAACCAACTGAAAATGGTGTGGAGTGATGGCCATGAGAGTGAGTATGACCTGAACTGGCTTCTAGAACGAAGTTTTGCAGAAAACGTACGTAAGGAGTGGCTGAAACAGCACTATCCTATGGCAAGGATTCCTTGGGACACTGCTGAATTTGACAACATTCTCAAGAAGTATGACTTCCATGATATTCTCAGCAGGTGAGTCTACAAACCTGCCAGTCAAATTCTTATTTCAGGACATAGTTATTTCCTTTCCTCTTCACATAAATAGGTAAAAAGGATATATTTCACCATGTAACAGGCCATGAAGTCCCAGAAGAAAAGTACAGGTATAGCTGTACTACTTCTTTAGCCTTGGTGCTAGATGGGGAGTGGTGATCAGTGCCCCACCTCATCCAATTTACCCCTGGGAAAATCATCTTCACACACTGAATAAATTAATATTTCACTGTAGTTTGCTTGTAATGCAGGATGAAGTCACAATATAAAGATTGATAATAATTCTTTTGAAAGGGTGAAAGAGTTCAAATATTTGGGAACAACCTTAACAAATCAAAATTCTATTCAGAAAGAAGTTAAAAACAGATTGAAATCAGGCAATGCTTGCTATCATTCCGTGCAGAATCTTTTGTCTTCCAGTTTGCTACACAAGTATTGAAAAATTAAGATATACAGAAATATAATATTGCCCATTTTTTTTGAATGGGTGTGAAACTTGGTCGCTCACACTGAGGGAGGAAAGTAGACTGAGGGTGTTTGAGAATAGGGTTTGAGGAGAGTATTTGGGCTTAAGAGGGATGAGGTCACAGGGGAGTGAAGAAAACTACATAATAAGGAGCTCAGTGATCTTTTTTCCTCACCAAGTATTGTTTGGATGATAAAATCGAGAAGAATGAGATGGGCGGGGCATGTAGCACGTATGGGGGAGAGGAGAGTCCTATACAGGGTTTTGGTGGGGAAACCTGAGGAAAGAGACCACTTGGAAGAACCAGGCATAGATGGGAGGATAATATTAAGATGGATCTTCAGGAAGTGGCATATGGGCATATGTACTGGGTCAAACTGACTCAGGATAGGGACATGTGGCAGGCATGTGTGAATGCGGTAATGAACCTACTGGTTCCATAAAATGCAGGGATTTCCTTGACTAGCATAAAACTGGTTAGCTTCTCAAGAAGGACTCTGACCCATGGAGTAAGTAAGTAATTAAGTAAGTAAGTTTGCTTGTATCACTATCACAGATGTAAGAACCTTGCATGGATGGGACATTGTCTGTAATATTAATTACTGAACTGTTGACAATATGTAGTGAACTGCATTAACAATTGTGCTACAGTACTGAGGTAAGGTGGTGAAAGGTTAACGTAGCAAGTACAGCAGCTAGGCTGCAAGCTGAACATCTGTGGAATCGTGGTTTCATTCCTGGCAGATGCAAGAGACTTTCTTGTTCTCCACAGCATCTAGACCAGCTATGGGTCCCACCCAACATCCCATTCAGTTTTTTAAGAAATTATTACCCTGCACTTACCATTAAGTGCTGAGTCTGAGGGGAAGCCACAAGCGATACCTGATATTACAATATTATGCCAGGTGGTCTTGACTTACCTTGAACACTAGTGATAGTAATAGTATACAGTATGCTAAACTGAGAGTGAGTACATGGAGAAACTATTACTCTAAAATAAGTTATAGAAGGCACATTTCAGATCATATGAGAGCTGTTCTGGGAATCTAAGGCCTCTGCAGTTAGAAGCCAGTGACTGTCTGAACTGTGGTAAGGCATCATGTATCCTATAACATGCTAGTGTAACCCTTTACACGGTTACATCTATGTAATGGCAATTTCTTTGTTATATTTTCAGGCTAATGAATACTTTCTGTTGTTAGTGAGACAAAAATAGCACTAACTCTTAAGGGAGGGTGGGAGAGATTTCTGTGCTGATCTTTCCGAACAAGAAATTTGCCCCAAAAAGAATCAGTGGTTTTAAGTAAGATATATAGTGAGCATGCAATGGGTTTAACAAAAACTGCTGTTTGCATGGTAATGAATTTTAATAGGAAACATACAGTATTATTCTGGGATATTTCCCTTACTTATTGTAATATTTATTCTGTCAGTATGACCCTTGTTTCAATTACTGAGTTTAGCTGTGCAGTGATGTGTATAACTTGCATTCAGTAGGTTGAGTCTGAGTTTTGACCAGGGACCTGAGTCCTGGTTGGGGCTGTTCATGGTGTCTTTCCATTGTTTGTTTCAGATGCTGGAAATTGATCTTTCATTAGACATACACACTTTCATACAAATCGCACAAATATCATACAGTACTGTGTAATTTTTGCTGTTGGTAAGACTCCGTTAAATTATCTATTCTTCACTTAAATGTTTTGGCTCTGATAACTTTGTTTTTTAACTAAATGACATCATAGGAAATTGTCTGAGATGATACTGTAATATGTTTCAGTGATACATTGTTACTAGATTGGCTGGAAAATATTGCCACGTATGGAATTACTCTTATTCACAACACACCACCACAAGAAGATCAGCTGAGAAAAGTTGTTAATAGAGTGGCTTTCATCAAGCGAACTACTTATGGGTGAGAAACTTGTAACATATGAAACTTATGTCTGATGTTAAAAGAAAACCTTATCCCATGTGACAGGTGAAAATTAAGTGAATAAAAAAAAGTGTAAGCTATGTGTGCTGGACAAGAATCTCTTAGTTGAAATACCATGAAAATCATCAAGAAAGTTTTACAGAATTAACCCAATGACAGCTGCAAAACCTACAGGCAGATGCATTTCTGAACACAGGTGCTGCAGCTGGCATGGTCTGCCTCGGACTTTTACACAAAGAGTTCTATGCAAACTTACTAGGTGTTGCTTTACAGTTGTGTCTTGTCTATGTTATGGAAGGGACATTTCTGTAAAAGTCTGTTCTGAACGATAAAACGAGTGAAATCTGTTGCAATTGCTAGCTATCAATAGTTGAGTGCCCCACTCTGAAATGCTACTACCATGATGAATGTAGATATAGCTACTCTTGTACAGGTGAGCATTTGTCCATGGTACTTACATTGTTGTTTTCTATGTTTTGTCAGAAGCAAATTTATTGGTTTATAATTTTGGGATGTTTGATTTCATAAATATATTTGAAACCTGCCAAACCAATTGTTATTAATGTACTTAAGCAACGAAGAATTAATCATTCCAGGAGATGTGTACGCATCATTATGGTGCTAAAAATATAAGACCTACAATGTGGGCCGGATGTAGGTAGTGAACACATAAAATAAACCACAAAAACATTATCGTGGTTTAATTGCTAGCATCTCCACACTTTATATTTTGGATGTCCTAGGGTTTATTCTCAGCTTGAAACTGAGTAGTACTGACAATTTCTTTTTTTGGCATCCTCAATCCAACTAGGAAAATTTTTAAATGTGAATATAGGCCATGGCTGCTTCCCTATCCCCCCTGTAAATGCCATATAGCATATGCTGTTGAAAAATGTTAAATAACTGGGAACACATAAAAAAATATTGGACAGTGTACTGTTGTTGTACTTCTCCAATATTTGTATGTTATTTAATGGTACATTTTAACTCCAGCTGAGGTAAAATTTGTGTGTTATATCTTGCAGTTATTAGTTACACTTAATAAGAGTATCTTTAATTGTATATTTTGCAATTTACTGAGGTGACAGACATGTTGGTTTATAAATCCTTGATTTAATACATGTTTTAAGCTCTGCACATTAAGATTGGTGTTGATCACTCAATGGGACAGATGATGAAACCTGAAGTCATCATATTAACACAATGCAGTGCATGCAGTATGTGCATTTTTTACATTTTCACAGTTCATTGTGCCTGGCATCATTTTTATACTAATTAACAACCTCGCTGTGCAATAACAGGTGCCGAATTTAATCTTTAAGTGACCAGGCTGGTATTTAAATTTTAGCGCATGGTTTTATGTCAGGGATGTGCTACTGAAAAGGTCATGCAATTCGAACACAATATACCAATTTAAAGCTGTGTGTTTTCTGGTAGGATATCCTGTATAGTGTATGACTAGACCACTGGTGGACACACAGACCTGTAGAGTATGTGTATCTACTGTATATAAAGAATATATATATGTATGTACAATACATCGGGGACCGCAGTGGCACAGTGGTTAAGGTACTGTGTTACAAATCGGAAGGTCGCCGGTTCGATCCCAGCTGGTGTCATTGGAATTTTTCATTGACATAAAATCCTTCCGATCTCACTGTGGCCCTGGGGTCAACTCAGCCTCTAACAGAAATGAGTACCAGGAGCATTTCCTGGGAGTGAAGGCAGCCCGTACGTAAGGCTGACAACCTTACCAACATCCTGTGCCGTTGTCATGAAATCTGGGAGCCTTAACTTCCTGGAACCCTCTGGACCACTCCAGGCCTGTAATGGGACTACTTTACCTTTACCTTATGTGCAATACCTTTATTTATTTGTTTATTTCTACTACATTAACACTGTAAGAGACTCACATCCATTATTTTTGGCACAGTTGATTCTAATAGGACTGTGGTAGTCTTGCTACACAAAGACTTCAGTTCCTGACTTAGCACTTTATTTAATTCTATTAGCATTATCATAAATTCTGCATATACTAATATGAATGTATCTGACATTGTGGGATATATAAAAAATTCGTTCACCTTTTTCAGGTTGGCTTATTATGTCTAATTTATATTCTGTATTGATTGTCTTTCGCTGTTTTTTTTTTTTCACTTGTATTGCACTAGGTGATACAGTCTATGTTTTTCACTCATTTTCATCACAAAAGCCAATGATGATGAAGGGGGAATTACACAAGCCACACACTTGTATCACCAATACAGTATTATTCAAAATGATTGTCGGTGTTTTAACAACTTGTCATACACAATACACTTGAGATACGAGTATATGTTTTTTTTAATTTAATAGAACAACACTCCAAGTTTTTGTTACATGCCTTACAGGTGCTCTATATGTGAACATTTTGTGATTCTACAAACATCAACACGATAATCAATAATCACCGCTGACATGCTACAAACAGTTTGGAACAAACTTGATTATCATGTTGATGTTTGTAGAATCACAAAAGGTGCATATATAGAGCACCTGTAAGGTATGAAGCAAAAACTTGGAGTGTTGTTCTATTAAATTTAAAAAAAAATATACTCCTAACTCAAGTGTATTGCATATGACAAGTTGTTAAAACACCGACAATCATTTTGAATAACCCTATATAATCAATCCATACATGTGACTGATGGTGTGACAGCGATGTCACTTTCTGCTAGCCTCCAACATACGACAGCAGCCACATTCAGTCCATGGCAGATTGTATTAAACCAAACATTATCATGTAAATCTGAAAGGGGGTATAAATTTTCAAGTCATGTTAAAACAGAGTTGCACAAAAAGAGACCGTATATTTGAATAGGAAATGATAAAATTATGAAGTAACAGAAATTTTTTGGAAAATAAAATGGTTATTATGCAGCATGTCTTGAAAGGGCAGTAAATTTCCTTGTAGCTTGAACACATAAAAATAATTTGTAGCGGATACACAAATGCAGGTTCTTTGGAGGTTTAGAAGTCATGAAATAGCAGCTGTAGTTAAGTAGGTATGTTGTATTTTTCACAGAGAGGAGTTTATGGTAAAGCACCAGCCAGGCACCAACAACATGGCATACACACCAGAAAGCCTCCAGTTGCACACAGACATGCCATACTATCATTATAAGCCGGGTGTGAGTACAAACATAAGTGCTGTGTTTCAAGAGAGCAGCACTGATAGTGTGTTGTATACAGAGATTAAGTGCATGAGAGACTTGTTCTTATTTTATTCAGCTTAGTGTATGATTCTTATTTTCACCTTATAATTTAGTTGCTGAAAAGAGTTCATGTCAGACATCTGTCACAATGTGTGGAGTGCGTTATGATACTAAATTTGGGGTAGAATGTCCACCTTGTTCTGAACAATTAAGTATACTTAATACATATGGGAGAGCATCCATATGTTTATGGCTGGGCAATGCAGGTTTAGATACACTACAGAGTTTATACATGTTTAGTTTTGTTGCATGCATAGTTCTGTTATTTCCAAGTGTGACATCAGGGTGGCTACAAAGGAAAAATTTTCCTGAACAAGACATGGCATTGCTGATATTAGGGCTTACTATGACACTTCTTCATCAGAAGATGCAGACTCTGCTGAGAGTGCCACTAACCCTTACAGTGACAAGGTGGCATTGCTGTCACAACACACGAAGGACTGACAATAGACACTGTCAGCCACCTGTACCTGTAGTCCTCAGGTTTGGAAGAGTTTTTTTGAGGGCATGACAACATTGGAGCATGAGTTCTGCCATGTCTGTGGTGTATGAGTACTTCTGAGCATACAGTTCCATAATAAAGTGGCATTGCAT
>Ga0123353_10009368_pt1 | contig 13504 bp, 10 predicted proteins | sample TergutLab28metaG_3_FD_92763 | JGI IMG/M metagenome (GOLD analysis project Ga0123353, IMG submission 92763) | Labiotermes labralis P3 segment gut microbial communities from Petit-Saut dam, French Guiana - Lab288 P3 | ecosystem: Host-associated > Arthropoda: Insects > Digestive system > Gut ... | reverse complement strand
TTTCTTTGCTTTATATTGCCAATCTGCTAAATTTCCCAATAAAGCACCTTTATGATATGGGCACTTACAGCACGCTGTTTGATAATTTATGCAATCAAAAGAATGATGGCATCCACCGGTTATAGCAAACATATCATGCATAAACCAAAAAACTGGTTTCCCTGTTTTTAAAATTTTTTTTAATCCACGATAGTTTATAAATGAACTATTTATCCAATGAAGATATATAATATCTGCTTCAATAATTTCATGGACTTTTGATACAGAAATACCATACTTGAAAGATGAAAATACCCCTTTTATGCCATGCATATTTTTTGTAATTATTTTTTCAAGTACAGAATTGATTACTCTTTTTATACGAACAATATATCCTGATTTTTTTTTAACATCTGCTCTGTCAGTTATAGTTCTATTTAAAACCAGATATTTTGAATCAATGCCGAAACAAAGCATAGCATTATGCAAACGAAATGCAGCAATTGCTGCACCTCCGATTCTATCTGATGTATTGATGTGTAGTATTTTCATGAGATTAGTTTTTTTCTGCTACTATACGTATTTGAAACCAAGTTCTTTCATACTGTCCATATATTTTACAGACAAAGTTAAATATTTTTCTTCCAAGTTTTGCAATCTTCATATAATGAGGAGGCCATTTGTGTATATATGGTTTCACTTCTATAACAGAAAACCCAGCTAATGTAAATAAATTTCCAATACACATTGGACTCCATGAATATAAATGCTGATTAACATCCTCTGGTTTATATTTATAACTTATATTTTCACAAGGAACTATAAAAATAATTTTTCCACTGTTTCTTAATTTGGTTTGGAGCTTTTTTAATTCTTCCAGTGGGTGATGTGTATGCTCAAGAGCGTTATTTGAAATAATTTTATCAACATAATTGTCTGGCACATTATCAAGAAATTGATATATCTCAAGCCCATTTTCACGAGCAGTTTCATGTGCAGAAGAATTTATTTCTACACCTATTTTTTTTTTGCAGTCAATATTCTTTAACAGATATCCACCACCGCAGCCAAAATCCAGAACAACATCTTCTTTAGAAATAAAAGCAGCAAATTTGGTTTTATTTGCCCATCCGCCAAATTCACCGATAGCCTTTTGCCAAGCAAAATATTTACTATCATAATACAATTGAGAAGTCATATATATTTCCTTTAGCAAATAAAAATTTGGATTTAATACTCAGATTTTTTAGTTTCAAAAAATATAAATCTTATATTCGTTTGAAAAGAAAGACAAATATTCAAAAATATTTTAAATAATACTCTTTTGTTGAATTTAAATTATTATATTTATATATAGGATTATAATAGAAAAGTAAATATTTTTTAACAATCTGGAAAAGCAATAAATTAAAAAATAAAGTGCTATTTTTAAATAGCACTTTATTCCTAAAATATTAATTTTCTTTTATATATGTATTACCATCTTTATTTGCAATAATAGTATATTTATTGCACAATGAAACAGCAACAACACCTGTGGCTTGTTGTTCTTTTTTCCATGTAGTACCCTTGTCTGCAGAACTAAACATTTCACCTACAGTGTTGACTATCCACAAATTTCCATTTGGTGCAACATCTAAATCAACAACGCTAGTTGCCTGTGTTTTTTTATAAGACATTAATGGAGATTTTTTATAGTCTGCAACAAAACTATCTCCTTTTTTACTAGCAATAAAAATAAAAGGTCCGCCAAAAACAACAATTTTAACATTTTCAGCATTTGTTTTTGTCCAATTTTCAAAATCAGATGTAAAAAAAACTTCTCCCTTTGTATTTACAATAAAGCTATCTGTTCTACCAACACTTGAGTCAACAACACTAGTTGCTTTTGTTTTTAACCAAGAAGAACCCATATCTTTTGATACATAAAATTCACCATTTTTATTAACAATTCCCATAACAGTGGCATTGCTGTTCAAAGAAATTCTTATTATTCCACTTGCTTGTGGATTTTTCACCCAGGTAACTCCTGCATCTTTAGATGTAAAAAGCTCTCCTGCCTTATTTGCAATAGCAACAAAACCATTTTCTGCTACAGCTACATCTACAACACTAGTAGCTTGTAACTTTTTCCAATCTCCTGCAAATATAAATGCACTTGCAAAAACTAAAAGAACAACCAACATACTCAATTTTTTCATACTATAAGTCTCTCCTTAAATAATAAAAATATTTATTTATTGTATTCTTCTTTCAAATTATTTTCAATAATAATTCTTATTAAAATAATAGCCTCTATAACATAAAATAATAAAAATAAGCATAAAAATACAATAATATTCACAATTCATAAAGCTATTTTGTCAAAAACTGTTTTTTTTAATAGAATTTTTCAATTTTAAAAAATTCTTTTTAAAATTTCATTTGAATGCTACCAAGTGTTTTACAAGCAGATCTTTTGAATACTATCTTCCTTCAAGTAATAACTTTAATACTGTAAATATTTTTTTTCCGAAAATTTTTCGAATTATTTGTTTTATTATATTTTTTATTTTTTTTTGCTTTCTAAAAAAATTACAAATCACTTTTGTTGCTATTTTGTTTTCCTCAATCGGGATTTTACTAAAGTCAATATTTATTTCATTTTCATATAAATCATAATTATAAAATAAATTAGTTCCACAATGAATACCTGTACCATCCATTCCTATATTTTTAGCAAGTGGTTTTGAAGGCATTATCTGAAAGCCATTATTAACAAACTGTTCAGCATACCAAAAGATCGCCCAGGTATTTATCTCTTTTGCTTTGTTTGCTGTAATCTGGGAAAACATTTCTGTTGTATTGTAATAATCAAATCTGTAGATATCTTTTTTAGATATTTGAGAAATATATTTTTCAGGGTTTTTATCATAATGCTGCCACCTATCAGCCCAAGTTCCCCAACTCCAACAACTCATTGCAAAAAAACAAAAAATCTCTGGTATTTTTCTACTTTTTATTGGATAAGAAAATCCTGTTACACTCCAAATTCGTTTTTCATTTTCATAAAAATTTAGCATCTCATTCATAAACTTAAGAAAATATTGACTTGTTTCAATATCATCTTCCAGAACAATAACTTTTCCGAATTTATTTACGATTTCAGTTACACCATCAATAATTGACTTTGCTAAACCTTGATTTTGCCTCTGTTCTTTTATCGTTATCGATTTAAATCCAGAAATCGTTTTTATATATTTTCTTACCTGCACAACCTTTTCAGATTCTTCCTCTTTTTTTGAAGCATCTGAAAATATAACTAAATCTGAATGTTTTGCTTCTTCATTCCGCAACAATGCTTCAACAACTTTTTGTGTGTGAATAGGGCGATTGTAAACAAACAAAGCAACAGGTGCTAAATTTCCCATATTTTAAATTCTCTTATATGATTAGTATTAAAAAACTATTAAAATAATTGAATACTAAATACTTTTTTAAGAATTTTATTATATTTATGTTTCTTTTGTAGTTCAGTCTTAAAAATACTATCATTTAAAAAACACCATTTTTCTTATAAAAGTAGATAATTTATTTAAAAGCATTTGCTTTTCCTCTTTATTAAGCCCTACATAAAAAACAATTACAGTACTCCAAATCAATGTAAAAATACCAACTAAACAAGAATGCACTATTGACTTTGAGAAAAAATAATGCAAAACAACTGGAAGCGAAACAGTAATCAAGCTCGTTTTTAGTATAGGCACAATAACATCAGTACAATATTTACGGATTGAAAAACCTAGTTGCATTTTCAACACAATTACTATTAAAGTCAAAAAATAGACTCCTTGTAAAACAAGCCCGACAATATAAATATATATCGGCGATAGTTTATATATACCCACAAATACAGCACATAACAAAATTAACAATCTACATACAATACTATTTATTGTAACTGCGCCTAACTTTCCCACTGCTGTATTTGCGAAACTTATCGGATGTCCTAAGATTCTCTGCAATGCTTCCAATAAAAATAATTGCGCGAAAATCGGAGCATATTCAGGATAATTTCCAAGCCAGATATAAAGCGCTGTATCTATTTCCAAAATAAAGGGAAGCGCTATTATTAAAAGCAAATAAAAAGATAATTGCGATGATTTTGTTATCAAGCTCCAAAGCCTTTGTTTGTCTCCTTTGACATAACTCATGATAATTTGGGGCTGGGTTGCAATCGCTGCATTATCAGAAAAAGAAGAAATAGCGCGATATACTGTATTCGCAATTCCTTGAGCCGCATTCATAATCGGACCATAATATAAATTTAATACAATATTCAGCCCTTGAAATCTAATGATATAGGAAATAGCACCAATAACCGTATATGCATTATATCCCAATAAGTGCCTGACACATTCCTTTGACCACGAAAGTTTAATTCTGCATTCTTTAAAATTTACATGACAGTATATGTATACAATTATTTTCCCCATGATTCCAATACATAACCACATAAAAGCCAATGCCATAAGCTTGTCATACGACAAAACTATTAGAAAATACACCGTAACAAGTTTAAAAACAGAGTCAAAGATACTCATCTTTGCATAAAAATCAAATTTCTCGTGAGTTCTTATCGCTCCATTAAACGGAGCAAAGAATACGTTTATCGAAAATGATATTATAGAAAATTGATAAACCCAAAACGCAGCATATGCTCTTTCCGGAGGGATAACCAATTTTGTTTGAAGAAACCATAACCCTATTGTTTCTGCAAGAATTACTGTCAAAAGTATAAAAATAATATGAAGAGAAAGAGAATTTGTGAAAATTTGCCTTAATTTTATAAAATCGTTTTTTCCCAACTCAACAGAAAGGAATCTTTGTGTTGTTCCCTCTAAAGAGCTTGTTAAAAATGATAACATCAGCACAAGACCACTAACAACATTGTTTATCCCATAATCTGCTACGCCAAGTGTCTGTAAGACAATCCGTGAAGTATACAACGACACAGCCATGGTAATTATTTGGCGGAAATATAGAGCTAGTGTGTTTTTTAGTATTCGTCTATTGTCTTCGGAATGAGACATTTTAATTAACTAATTTTCCCATATTCTGTTATGTATATTGCATATCAGTTAGTGACAAGACTCACCGTATGTGTAAAATTGATGATTCTAAATTCATGAAAACTATTAATATTAAAAATATTAGTTTTGCATTTAATTCTTTTTAGTTTTTATAGTTTCCGATTTTATCAATAGGTATTCTTCTATATTTTGGCAAGTATTTTATAATATCACTATATACTACATTGTTACTTTTATTAATTGCTATATTGTTAAAAAAAACAGATGCATTAAAATCTCCGCTTTTAATTCTTGATGAATTAATTATTATATTATCAAAATAATAATTTTCATCTGTATACTTATTTTCAATTCCGGAAAGATATGGATATTGGTTTTGCCATTCTGTTGTCTTCCAATCATGAGAAGCAAGATTTTCTATAACATGAGCACCCTTTTGCCATTTTCTTTTACCTTTGGTGGTTATTGAAAAAACAAGATCACAATTATTAAATATATTTCCTTCTACTAAATTGTTTTTTCCACCATGTACCTGAACTGCTCCGAACCTACCAGAGGATCCATTTTCAAAAACATTTTCATATACAGTAAATCCACTTATAAAATCATCGAGCCTTACTGAAGCTGCCATATACTCTTTGTTAACAATATCGTGAAAATAATTCCATCTTATAATATTTCCCAAGTATAAAGGATTAGCATATGTTTCAACCGCACCCTGGTCACCAGATTCAAAAACACAATTATAGAATTCATTTAATTCCACTATCACATTGTTAGTTTCTAGTCTTATTGCACTACTGGGTATATTAAAAAAGACATTGTTTTTTATTATTTGACTCATTCCATAAATCAAAATTCCAGGAGTATAGGTTCTGTCTATTCTTGATAAATCAGAAAAACTGCAATTTTCAATAATTGTTTTAGAATCTATAAGTTTTTTTCTGTCACCTGTATCTATCTCTATCCCACCCCTGCCAAAACTTTTAAAAACAGTTGAGTGGATAATATGATTTGTCTTTCCATTAATTATAATGCCATATCCGGATGCATTATTTAACTCATTATTATAAATAACTATATTTTCTGAATCTTTTATATTTAATATATCACCGCGAATCTGTTTTATTTCAAGGTTTTCTATTTTTAAGTTATTGCAATTATCTATTTCAAAAGCACCTGTTGAATAACTTATAAATATATTTTTTGGATCAATATTTTCCAGTGGATAATAAAAGATAAGACCTTTTTCTGTATCTATTGCCCATTCGCCCGGCAAATCTATCTCGCTAACTGCATTTACGATTCTTCCATCATTTCTTCCAAAACCATAACGATTTACAGGTGCTTCCAAAGATATTATTCTTTTTTCAACATCTATATTATTGATTTTTTCATATGCTTCTGCCCATTCATATTTCCAGTATCCATGGAGCCATGCTTCTTTTTCATTAGCCCATTTTATAATTCTATCGTTGTTAAATCTTTCGTTGATTTCAATTTTTGTATAGCCTTCATTAGGCCAACTTGAAATCTTTTGTACTTCCTCTTTATAAAAAAGTTCAGGAATACCAAAAGTCTTAAAACCCCTCCCGCTTGAAAAACCAGCAAAAATAAGTGTCCCAAAACCAGCAATATTATTTTTTTCAAATTCTGCAACTATGATTTTGTTTTTATATTCTTCTATTGGAGCATTGGTATCTGAAGGGTTTACTTTTCTCCATGTTGTAATATTTTTCCCTCCGGAAATTACTACTTTTTTTTCTGCGCTGCCGGATATTACAAGAGGATTTTTCTCTGTTCCACTGTCTTCTGCTGTCAGAATAAATGGTTTTTCAATATTATAGTCATCAACAAAAACTATTTGCAAACTACCTTCACCCAGTGTTACACTTTTTCTTTTTTCCCTTATTTTTTTCTGCGCTGCCTCAAATGTTTTAAGAGGGGAATTTTTTGTCCCTTCTGCATTATCACTACCGCGACTACTTATATAAACTGTATATATTATCGTATTTTCAGGGATTATGGTTTTTCCTGGTACTGCAGTAATACCAATATTATCTGCTCCGGTTTTTGTAAATAGTAAAAGATCTTCGATTTTTTTATTGTAGTAATAAGGGAGAGTATATGTTTTAAGTTTTTCAAGCTTTGATACTGTCTTTTTTAATCCTTCAAGATCTCCTGTTTCTTTTTGAACAAATGCTATTCTGAATAGAACAACTGCTCTTACATATTTGTTTCTTAATTTAACATCCTCAAGAAGATTCTCATATAATTTCAAAGCAGTTATATAATCACCATTGTTGCAAGCATTATCAGCTGTTTCCATTTTTTCTTCATAATAATCTTTTTGGACATTACCAAGGGATGTACAACTTAAAAATAATATCAAAAAAAAAAGTATCCCTACTTTTTTGCAATTTTTTTTCATTTTCAATGTCATAATATTACTTCCTCAAATTCCATGCAGAATTTTTATTTTAATTCCATTTTCTTAAAGACATTGCTTATACCATCTTCAAGAGAAATTTTTGCTTTCCAGCCAAGAGAATTTAACCGTGACACATCCAGAAGTTTTCTTGGTGTCCCATCTGGTTTAGAAGAATCAAAAACAAGAGACCCTTTATATCCGATTATATTTTTAATAAGTTCTGACAGTTCCTTTATTGTAAGATCTTTGCCTGTCCCTATATTTATAATTTCCCCAATATCTTTTTCATCATAATTTTCCATAAGGAAAAAACAGGCATCTGCCAGATCATCTGAATAAAGAAATTCTCTGTATGGAGTTCCGGTTCCCCAAATAACAACTTTATTTTTATGGATAAGATGCTTTTCGAGTTTGGTTATAATATCTTTCTCGCTTGCCTGGGATAGACCCCGGCTTTCGCCGGAGTGACACTTTTTATCAATGTAAGAATTTCCATCAGTATGACTATTTTTAGCGGATTGATTATCATAAAAATCAAGATTTTTTCTTATCTTTTCAAAATTATTTTCCATTAACAACTTTCCGAGATATATTCTCCTTAAAAGAGCAGGCAAAACATGGGAGTTTTCTAAATTAAAATTATCTTCAAGTCCATAAAGATTAGTGGGCATTACAGAAATGAAATTTGTCCCATATTGTTCGTTGTAATATCTGCATAATTTTATTGCTGCAATTTTTGCTATAGCATAGGGTTCGTTAGTGGATTCAAGAGTTCCTGTTAAAAGTGTTTCTTCCTTCATGGGTTGCTTTGCTTCTCTGGGATAGATACAGGAGGATCCTAAATTAAGAAGTTTTTTTACACCATATTTATACGATGAATTTATTACGTTAGCTGCTATTATTATATTCTGATATATAAAATCAGCTTTATATGTATTGTTTGCGTATATGCCACCAACTTTTGCTGCTGCAAGAAAAACATATTCCGGTCTTTCCTGTTCAAAGAACTTTTCAACTTTGCTTTGTTGCAAAAGATCAAGCTCTGAATGTGTTCTTGTAACAATATTATCACACCCTGCTTTTTCAAGGCGCCGTATAAGAGCAGAACCAACAAGTCCTCGATGTCCACTAATATATATCTTGCTGTTTTTTTCCATATCTGTTGTTCGCTTTCTAAACCTTAAAACCTATTCATTAAAATCAAAAAGCCTAAACCCTTCTTCTTTTAGGACTGAATCTTTTTTTGCTTCCAGAATATCGTTTTTGACCATATCTTTAACAAGATCCAAAAGAGTATATTTATGTTTCCAGCCAAGCTGCTCACGGGCTTTCGCTGGATCTCCCAAAAGAATATCTACTTCTGTTGGTCTAAAATATCTTGGATCTACTTCAACAACTATCTCCCCTGTTTTTTTATTGATCCCTTTTTCATCAACACCTTTCCCTTGCCACTCCAATTCTATAGATGCTTCCCTAAAGGCAATCTCAACAAACTCTCTTACAGTATGGGATTCTCCTGTTGCAAGAACAAAATCTTCTGGCTTTTCCTGCTGCAGAATAAGCCACATGCCTAAAACATAATCTTTTGCATGCCCCCAGTCTCTTTTTGAGTCAAGGTTTCCAAGATAAAGTTTTTTTTGCAATCCTAAATATATACGAGCTGCTGCTCTTGTTATCTTTCTTGTTACAAATGTTTCTCCGCGAACAGGACTCTCGTGGTTAAAAAGAATACCGTTACACGCAAACATACCATATGCTTCCCTGTAGTTTACGGTTATCCAATAACTATAAAGCTTTGCCGCAGCATAGGGGCTCCTTGGATAAAATGGGGTAGTCTCTTTCTGAGGAGTCTCCTGGGCAAGTCCATATAGTTCCGATGTAGATGCCTGGTAAAATTTTGTCTTTTTCTCGAAGCCAAGAATGCGTATAGCTTCAAGCAGCCTCAAAGTACCAAGACCATCTGCATTTGCAGTATATTCCGGAGTGTCGAAAGAAACTTTTACATGCGATTGCGCTGCAAGATTATATATCTCATCGGGCTTTACATCTTTTACGATTCTTATCAGATTTGTGGAATCTGTCATATCTCCATAATGAAGTATTAAATCCAGATCTTTTTCATGCTGGTCTTTGTAAAGATGATCAATTCTATGAGTATTAAAAAGAGAACTGCGTCTTTTTACACCATGCACTTCATAATTTTTTGATAGAAGAAGTTCAGCAAGATATGCGCCATCCTGGCCAGTAATTCCTGTTATAAGTGCTCTTTTTTTCATTTTTTTTCCTTGTTTTTATTTGTGATAATAGATCATTATCCTTGTACGACCGCTCCTGGCGAAAAACATGACACCAGCATTATTGCAACTCTATGTAATAATATCTTTAAGATAATAACTATTTTCTTCTTTTATTTTTGTGGAATCTTTATTAATAGATTCACTGTAAATAACAAAAAGTCCTGGCTCATTCATGGGAGATACCTCCCCATTGCTATAGTGCATATGATTTTTACTGCACATATGTTCAAGAATAAAATCCATATCGCTTTTCCCAATAAGATAAATCTTTGTAAATCCTTTCGCTTTTGTCTCTTTTATGATCCCATCTATGGCTTCTTTATAAATAACAACATTTTTAATTGTACGCTTAAAAAATTTATAGCTTCTGGCAGATACTTCTTCTATTCCCTGCGGAGAAACAGCATAAACAATATTTCTATTGTTTACTTTTTTTATGGTTATTAATCCTTTTTCAACCAGCCGTTTTAGTATTGCGTTCGTCATACCAAGAGAAAGCCCTGCAATTTTTGCCAAATCGCGTTGTTTTATTGAGTTTTTACTTTTATGGATTTTTTCGAGAATTGATAATTCTTTTTCGCTATGATTCATTTTTCTGATTTAAGGCTTATTGTGATTGATATACCCTGCGCTGGGCATATTTTTTCACAAAAAGATATACCTTTCCCCAATAGTCTTGCTAATACGCTTTAGAGAAAAGTCTTGTTCATCCCGAATGGCTCTGTGGAATAAAAGTAAATCTATTCTTAAACCGTTCGGGATACGCCTTCGGCTAAACAGCCGCTGCCGCAACATACTAGCTGTTAATTTTGACAGTCAGCATGGCTGTCAATTACTTAATGTTCAATCATCGAACATTATAACATTTTTTAACGCTTTTACAACAAATTTTATTTATAAATTCTAACTACTTTGAATATATAAACATTGATTCACAATTTATGGACACCCTCTGGAATAGTGATTATATTTTGCTATACTTTTAATTGAATCAAAGGCGAAAAGAAAGGAGTAATCTGTGAAAACTGCTGTTTATGGTATAGGAAACCCGCTTATAGATATAATTGTAAAGGTAGAAGAAAAAGATCTTTTGATTTTGGAAAAAAATAAAGGGATAATGGCACTGATCAGTGAAGAGGAAGGAGAAAATTTAGTAAATTTTATATCCTTAAAAGAAAAAACTTTTTCTTGTGGCGGTTCCTGCCCAAATACAATGATAACACTTTCTGCAATGGGGATTAAAACAGCTCTTGGCGGTAAAATCGGAGAAGATGAATTTGGCTCAATTTATGAAAATCAGCTAAAAAAACACCCAAATATTACCCCAGTGCTTGTCCATGGAAGCAGCCTTCCAACTGGCTCAAGCATAATCCTTATAACTCCTGATTCAGAGCGGACAATGAATACTTTTCTTGGGGCAAACAGGGAGTTTTCTGAAAAAGATGTTGATGAAAATATTTTAAATGATTCTGCTTTTTTTTATTTTACCGGTTATATGTGGGATACAGAAAACCAAAAATCAGCCATAGAAAAATCTCTTTACATATGCAAAAAGAAAAAAATAAAAGTTGCTTTTGATGTTGCAGACCCTTTTGCTGTCCAAAGATATAAAAATGATTTCTTGAAAATCATTGAAAATAATGCTGATTATGTTTTTGCAAACAGCGAAGAAGCTTCTTTTTTATTTGATGAGGCCAATCCTGAAAAAGCAGTAACTATTATTGCAGAAATGGGAAAAACAGGCGCAGTAAAATGGGGAAAACAGGGGTCTGTTATAAAAGAACCAAAAACAAGTCTTGTAAAAATTCCTATTATTGGAGATAAAGGGTGTGTTGATACAACCGGTGCCGGTGATACTTATGCTGCTGGCTTTCTTTATGGAATTTGTAAAGATAAAAATATTGAAATAGCCGGAAGATGCGCTTCCTTTCTTGCTTCTGCTATTGTTTCAAAAATTGGGGCACAATTTACAGAAGAAGAAAGCGCTGTTCTAAAAAAAGAATTAAATCTTTTATCTTAAAGTGCAATATTCCAGTACTAATGAAATATATATTCCATTAGCAATGGAATAAGTCTTATTTCACAAGTCTCTTAAGATCTTCGACCTTATCTGTCTTTTCCCAGGAAAATTCACTTCTTCCAAAGTGTCCGTATGAAGCTGTTTTCTGGTATATGGGTTTCAAAAGATCAAGTGTTTTTATGATTCCAGCAGGAGTAAGATCAAAAATCTCTTTTACTGCTTTTTCTATTTTTTGCTCATCTACTGTAGCTGTTTCAAATGTATCAACCATTACAGAAACAGGAAAAGGAACCCCTATTGCATAAGCAAGCTGGAGTTCGCATCTTTCACAAAGCCCTGCTGCAACTATATTTTTAGCAACATATCTTGCCATATATGCTGCAGACCTGTCTACTTTACTTGGATCTTTGCCGCTAAAAGCGCCACCTCCGTGCCTTCCCATACCGCCATAAGTATCCACTATAATTTTCCGTCCGGTAAGGCCGGCATCCCCATGGGGACCTCCAATAACAAACTTGCCTGTCGGGTTAATAAAATATTTTGTCTTTTCATCAAGCAGGCCTGTTGGCTGTAAAATTTCTTTTATGATTTTTGTGATTATCTCCTCTCTTAACTCTTCATAAGGAACTCCTTCATCATGCTGATGGGAAACAACTACTGTATCTATTCTCTTTGGAGTATGCCCTTCATATTCTACCGTTACCTGACTTTTAGCATCAGGTCTTAACCAGGTAATCTCTCCGTTTTTTCTTACTTTTGAAGCATGTAAAAGAATTTTGTGGGCAAGGATTATAGGCGCCGGCATAAGCTCTTCTGTTTCACTGCATGCAAAACCAAACATCATTCCCTGGTCTCCTGCACCCTGTTGACCTTTAAACTCAGCAAGACCTGCTCCGGATACTCCCTGTGATATATCTGGAGACTGGGCGTGTATTGCGTTTAAAACAGACATGGAACCAAAATCAAGCCCATACTCTGCTCTATTATATCCTATTTTTTTTGCAACTCCGCGCGCGATTTCTTGTATATCTACATACGCTTTGGTTGTTATCTCTCCTCCAACCAAAACCATTCCTGTTGTGGTGAATGTCTCACATCCAACTCTTGAATCAGGATCTTCTTTAAAACACGCATCAAGCACAGCATCGGAAATCTGGTCGCATATTTTATCCGGATGTCCTTCGCTTACTGATTCTGATGTAAAAAGATAATTTTTTTTCTTCATGTTTTTTTCCTCTTATCAATATCTATAATGTTCGCTTTTAAAAGGCCCTTCTATTGGCACAGAAATATAATCGGCCTGCTCTTTTGTTAGTTTTGTAAGCTTTACCCCAATTTTTTCAAGGTGAAGCATTGCAACTTCTTCATCCAGTTTTTTGGAAAGTCTGTAAACTCCTGGTTTTAGTGTTTTTCTGTTTTCCCATAGATCTAACTGCGCCAAAGCCTGGTTTGTAAAAGAGTTAGACATTACAAAAGAAGGGTGTCCTGTTGCGCATCCTAAATTCACAAGCCTTCCTTCTGCTAAAAGATATATGGCATGTCCATCAGGATTTTCTTTTGTAGAAGGAAAAATATATTTATCAACCTGAGGTTTAATATTGACTCGCTTTATTCCAGGAAAATTTTCAAGTTTATGCACCTCTATCTCATTATCAAAATGACCTATATTACATACAATTGCCTGATCTTTCATTTTTTTCATGTG
>Ga0123353_10009367_pt1 | contig 13504 bp, 13 predicted proteins | sample TergutLab28metaG_3_FD_92763 | JGI IMG/M metagenome (GOLD analysis project Ga0123353, IMG submission 92763) | Labiotermes labralis P3 segment gut microbial communities from Petit-Saut dam, French Guiana - Lab288 P3 | ecosystem: Host-associated > Arthropoda: Insects > Digestive system > Gut ... | reverse complement strand
GTCTGGGAACCCCTGCCGTAACCAGCCGTGGCTTCGATGAAGCGGCTATGGATATCATCGCCGAGATCATGGATCTGGCGATAAGTAACCGTGGTGACGAGGCGATCCTGCAGCGTTGTAAGGAAAAAGTCCTGGAACTCTGCTCCAACTATCCGCTATATAGCTAAATTAAGTTTATCTGCTAAGTGGGAGGGTACTTCAGGCATGAGGTACCCCCTTCCTATAAACCCGAGAGGAAGGATACCATGAGTGAGACAGTCATGACCGGAGTCTACCTCAGCAATCATCCGGTTATACTCGATAAAATGGCTCTCTTGCGGGAGAAAAACACACCTCCCCGGGAGTTTCGCCGTTTGTTGCACGAGATCTCACTTCTCCTTGGCTACGAAGCCATGAGGGATCTGCCAGGCATCAAACGCACCATAGAGACTCCCCTGACTGTAACCGAAGCAGAGGTTCTGGCTGTGAAGCCACTCTTCGTCCCTATACTGCGTGCAGGCATAGGCATGGTGGAAGCCATGCTGCAGTTGGTGCCGGATGGGGGAGTCGGACATATAGGTCTTTATCGCGACCACGATACGTTGCTGCCGGTAGAGTATTATGTAAAGCTGCCTAAAGATCTCAGAGGTATGCATGCCTTTATGCTGGACCCCATGCTGGCTACGGGTGGCTCGGCAGCCTACACTGCTGAAATACTAATGGAACGCGGTGTCGATCAGATTACCATGATCTCACTGGTCTCAGCGCCACCGGGAATCAATCGTCTCAAAGTGAGCTGTCCGGAGGTGCGCATTTTCACGGCAGCTTTAGACCCTGAGCTTAATGACAGGGGTTATATCGTGCCAGGTCTTGGTGATGCTGGAGACCGCCTCTACGGAACTGAGGGCTGGAGTTAGATCATAATGTGGAAATGAAGGATGATCGCTGATGAGGTCACGTCCCGATTGGGAGGATTATTTTATGGAACTGGCGGATATTGCCGCCAAGCGCTCAACCTGTCTGCGTCGTCAGATGGGTGCCTTGTTGGTGAGGGATCGCCGGGTTCTCTCCACAGGCTATAACGGACCACCAAGGGGCCTGGCGCATTGTGACGAAGTGGGATGCCTACGAGAACAGATGGGTGTACCTTCCGGAGAGAGAGCCGAGCTCTGTCGCGCGGTTCACGCCGAGCAAAATGCGGTGATACTGGCTGCTCTGGGTGGGATCTCACCCGAGGGTGCGGAAGTTTTTGTGACGCATTTTCCCTGTGCTATCTGTGCTAAGATCCTGATTAATGCCGGAATAACCAAAATCACCTATCGCGAGGGTTACCCCGATCAGCTCTCTGCGGATCTTCTGGCTGAGGCTGGCATTACCCTGGTTTGTGTAGCTCCTTCTGTGGAGTAGAGGCATGGATCCTTTAACCTTAGGTATCAGTCTGCTTTTCACTCTACTGGTCTCTCTGGGATTGGCACTGATCAGCACACCTCTGGCTATGGATCTGGCCCTACGTCTGGGGGTCATCGACAAACCTTCCAATCCCCGCAAGGTGCATACCAAGCCAGTTCCTTATCTGGGAGGGGTAGCCATCTACGTCTCTTTTCTGGTGGCTACGGTGATCTTCACGGAGATGACTCCGGAGATCCTCGCCATGCTTGCTGGAGGGTTCGTGCTGATGGTGGTGGGCGCCTTAGACGACTATTATGACCTTTCGCCCCGTCTGCGTCTGCTGGTGCAGTTCCTTTGCGCCTGGCTGGCGGTGGCATCCGGGATCAGAATCATCGGGATCGGCATTCCTTTCAGCAACGACTTCTTGCATCTCGGTCCGCTCTCCTGGCCGCTAACCATCCTCTGGATTATGGCGATTACCAATGTAATGAACTTCATCGATGGCCTCGATGGTCTGACTGCAGGCACGACGGTAATTGTCTGCCTGACCCTCATCTTCGTCGCCTGGGGATCTGCCGACCAGGCTTTGTATAACTACTCGGCGGTGATCCTCCTCTGCGTGGCTATGATCGGAGCTTCTCTGGGTTTCCTGCGCTATAACTCCTATCCGGCGCGCATCTTCATGGGGGATGCCGGAGCTTGTTTCATCGGCTATGTCCTTGGTTGTCTGTCTGTCGTCGGCCCGATGAAACAGGCTACTTTAATGACCATGATCACTCCGGCTCTGGCTCTGGGTTTGCCACTTTTTGATACCGCAGTGGTCATGTTTCGTCGTATCCGTGCCGGCAAATCTCCCATGCAAGCCGACCGCACGCACGCTCATCATCGCCTCTTCGACAGTGGACTCAGCCAGAAGCAGACAGTATACTGGCTCTATGCCATCTCTGCCTGTTTCGGCCTGGCTGCCGTCAGTATCAATACACCTCATGGACGTCTGGTCGCTCTGATTACCGGCGTCGTCGGCACGGGGCTCTTTGTTTATGCACACAGACTGGAGAGTAAACGCATCGATGAGCGTCCGACCAGGGATCTCACCGGAGCAGTCCGTCTCTATCAGGAGTCCCTCCAGACCAAAGTAGAGGAGGAGACCTCCCAGGAGCAGGGAGAAGCAGGTCGTGGGAAGGATGTACCTAAATAATGGCAAAAATAAAGGTTCTCGTCACCTTTGGCACTCGCCCCGATGCGGCCAAGATGGCTCCTCTTGTAAAGGAACTGGCCAGAAGAAGGGATGATTTCGAAACCGTGGTCTGTACCACGGCGCAGCATCGGGAGATGCTCGATCAAGTTTTATCTGCTTTCGATCTTACGCCTGACTTCGATCTCGATTTAATGACTCCCAGGCAAACCCTTAGCGGTCTGGCACAGCGCATCCTGCAAGCCTTCGAGCCTGTACTTGATGAAGTTCAACCGGATATTGTGCTGGTCCACGGGGACACCCAGACTACTCTGATGGGTGGTCTTATCTCCTTCTTTAAACAGATGATGGTTGGTCATGTGGAAGCAGGTCTGCGCACGTACGAACGGTATGCTCCTTTCCCCGAGGAGATCAGCCGGCAACTGACGGCACGCCTGGCACAACTGCATTTTGCACCTACTGCAGCCAACAAGGCTAATCTTCTGGCTGAACGCATTCCAGCTGAGAGCATCTTCGTCACCGGAAACACGGTGATTGATGCTATCCAGACGACTGTAAGACCAGACTACACTTTCATCAATCCTCTCCTGCAACAGCTTTGTTCATCTGGCCGTCGTCTGTTGACGGTTACAGCTCATCGTCGGGAGAATCTGGGGCAACCTTTGCAGGAGATCGCCTATGGCTTAAAGGATATCGCCGAAACTCATGACGACATAGCCATCTGTTATGCCGTGCATCTCAACCCGGCTGTGCAGGAGACGGTTCGACCGATCCTGTCCAATCTGCCTAATGTCTACCTTACTGATCCTTTGGAGCTCCTGGATATGCATAACCTGATGGCACGCAGCACTCTGATTCTTACCGATTCCGGAGGACTACAGGAGGAAGCGCCGGCCCTTGGCAAACCAGTCCTGGTCCTCAGAGATGTAACTGAACGTCAGGAAGCAGTGGAGGCGGGAACAGTCCTCCTGATTGGCCCCCATCGGCAGAGGATTCTGTCCGAAACAAACCGTCTGCTTGCCGACAGGGATGCCTATCAGCAGATGGCCAGAGCACATAATCCCTACGGAGATGGTCGAGCCTGTGAGCGCATCTGCGAAGCACTGCTCTTCACCTTTGGTCGCAGATCAGCCCCTCCTGCAGAATTTTTCCCCCTTAACCCAGCAACAAGCGAACCAATCCCTGGTAGCAGTTTAGATGCATAGCGCCTAAACTGGCATCCTGAGGGTCAAGGAAAGGACTGAGACCGAGTGGAAGCCCTGTTTTCCGGACTAATGGACATCACCTGGCAGTCGCTGATCATGATCGCCATAGGCGGGTTGCTGATCTATCTTGGCATCGCCAAGGAGTATGAACCGAATCTCCTGGTACCTATGGGCTTTGGTGCCATCATGGTCAACCTGCCCTTTGCCGCGGTGTGGAGTTTTGAGGGTGCGGAGGGTGTACTGCAGATCCTTTACAACTTCGGGATCGCCACCGAACTCTTTCCGGTGCTGATCTTCGTGGCAGTAGGAGCCATGTGTGATTTTTCTCTTTTGCTCGGTAATCCCAAAATGCTCTTTTTGGGCGCAGCCGCTCAGTTTGGTATTTTCGCCACAGCCATCGCCGTGGTCGTCATAGGTCAGATGTTTCCTGAACTCGGCATCGATCTTAAGAGCGCGGCTTCCATCGGGATCATCGGAGCAGCAGATGGGCCGACCTCCATTTTCGTGGCAGCTAAGTTTGCTCCCCAGTTTCTGGGACCTATTTCTGTGGCAGCTTACTCCTATATGTCTCTGGTGCCTATCATACAGCCTCCGGTGGTCATGGCGTTAACCACCAGAGAAGAGCGTCTCATCCGCATGAAGCATACCGATGCCAGCATATCCAAGACGGCTCTGATCATCTTTCCCATTATGGTGACCATCATCGCTGGCCTGCTGGCGCCTATCTGTGTTCCCCTGGTCGGTCTCCTGATGTTCGGAAACCTACTGCGTGTCTGTGGCGTCTTAGAGAGGCTCTCTCTGGCAGCCCAAAATGAACTGGCTAATCTGGTGACCCTGCTTTTAGGCATCACCATTGGAGGGACGATGCACTGGGAAAAGTTTCTCGATCCCATGACCATCCTCATCCTCATCCTCGGCTTCTTCGCCTTCATTTTCGATACGGCAGGAGGCATCATCTTCGTCAAGTTTCTTAACCTGTTCAGTAAGGAGAAGATCAACCCTATGTGTGGTGCTGCTGGTATCTCGGCTTTTCCCATGTCAGCCAGGGTTATGCAGCAGATCGCTAAGAAGGAAGATCCTACCAACTTCATTCTTATGCCTGCGATCACGGCTAATGTCGCCGGGCAGATTGCTTCGGCCATTGCTGGCGGAATGGTTCTGGTCATAGTGCCCTGGTTGTTATCCTGAAAATTTATAATAAATCAGGAGGGAAGAGATGCTCACACAATCCTTCGAATTAATGCTTTATGGGCTCACAGGGGTCTTTTTCGCTCTGGGCATCCTCTACGTCATCACCCTGGCCATGGCTAAACTAATGCCAGCCAAAGCACCTGAAGACAGTGAGGAAAGTTAGTGGGAAATCAAGTCTACCTTACCAGTATCTCCGGCTCATTTATGAAGATGAGGTGCACGGGATCTTCAAATTGCAAAATCGCCTGGATTGTTATCCGAGAGTCGCTGAGTTCCTGCGTAAGCACTTAAAGAAAGATACATAAGATAATACTCATAATAAAGCCCCTTCAGATTATTTCTGAAGGGGCTTTAAGGTGTCACCTGCTACTTTACAACTACTTCCGGAGGAGCAGTCATATGCTTTTTAACATAGCAGTTGGCGGTGTTAGCCATGATTCCTGCCTTATGCTCCTCGCTGATCCCTGCCGGGAAGGAGAAGATGTAGGTCAGTTTCGTCATCATGCGGGTTTCAGGGTCGTTGGTAGTCTCCACTTCGATGTTCAGACCTAAAGGATCAATCTCTCTCTCACGGCAATACCTTGCCGCTCCGGACAAGAGTCAGCCACCTACAGAGATAACGAAGAGTTGTCCGGGCCCGAAAGTATCAGGGGTTAGTTGCAAGTCCTGCTTGCCTTCGGTCTGGATCAGAGTGCCGAGTTCGTTGACGCAAAGGGTGATGTTGGGCATGAGTATTCCTCCTTTTTTAAGATGTGCGGTTGCGGTTGAGATGCATCGCACCTTAATTCTACCTTACTTTATGACTATTCTCCCCTCGACTTCGACGCGGGGCAGATGGGCCTGGGAGAAGTGTTCATCCAGAATATCTAGTACCGAGGTGGTTAAGACCGTGCCTTTACCGGAAACAGTTTCACTGAGAGGCAGGTTGAAAAAAGAGTCGAAATTCTTATAGTGATACTCCTGTAAACCGATGCTGAGAACCTGATCGTCCCGGACAGGCTCATCGTGGAGGTTGAAAGAGATGAAACTCCGCGTAGCCCGGTCATACTCGATCTGAACTCCATCGGAAACCTGATAGAACTCGCCGTTCTCGCTGACCAGAAGATCATCCCGGAGCATGTAAGCCATCATATGCTTAAACTGGGCGCCGGTCACCCTGATCATTAAGGCACGATCGTCAAAAGGCATGATCTCTTTGAGAGCGCCATAAGATACCACCGGGCCAAGAGCCTTCTTGCGAATGGAGCCGGATCCCATCAGCATGACATCAACGCCGAAGGATTCCTGCAACGCGTCGGCAAAGAGGTTCCCGAGCTCGGTCTCACGATAACGGGTGGGATGAGTCATCACGCGGGCAAAACGGCAAAGGGTGCGGTCATACTTAGCGTCGGTTTGCTCTTTATAGCGCATGATGGCTTCTTCCAACTGCAGATCCCTGGGACAATGCTCCGCATCGATGGGCACCAGCTGCCATTGGTAGCTGTGTACGGAGTTGGTATCGGTATCCACCACGATGTCGAAGCGACCGATCTGTGTCGTGCCTACCCCGGCCTGGACGATGAGGATGTCGTTGACTTTCTCTGGATGGTCTAAAATAGTATGGGAATGACCGCCGATGATTACATCAACCCCCCACTCGGGGTCCAGCAGAGCCGCCAGCTTGCAGTCCTCATCGAAGCCGATATGGGTCAGCAGGACGGTGAAGTCGATGTCGATATCGTTATACGCGTTGCAGATGCGGCCCACTTCACGGGCGGCTTCCTCCACATCCACCAGGCTGCCAAGCAGATTATCCATGCGAATACTGCTCATCACTTCGGAAGTAATAATGCCGATGAACAAAACCCGCATCTCGTTAACGATGATAATTTTGTGGGACTCGAATATTCTGGTGTAGGGATTCTTGATGAACATATTGCAGTTGACGATGGGAAACTTGGCGCAGCGCTCCAAAAAGAGAAGGTGGGAGAGCCCGTAGTCGATTTCGTGGTTGCCTAAAGCGACGACATCAGGGTTTAGCATGTTCATGATCTCGATGGTCGAGATACCCTTGAACTCGGTGTCAATCAGGGAACCCTGAAGCATATCCCCGGCGATACAGTAAAGAGCATGGGGGTTTTCGGCTCTGACGGCGGAAACATAACCTGAGAGCATGGAGATGCCACCGATGAGGTTTTCATCGGTACCCTCGGCCAAGAAGTTGCCATGCATGTCATTGGAGTGCAGTAGAATCAAATCCAGGTAACGCTGGGATTTAGGGTCGATGATCACGAAGAGCTACCACCTTTCTATCCGGTAAATTCCATTTTATCCCAGATAACGCTTGAACCAGCCGGTCAGATAATCCAGGCGGGTGAGGCGATTTGCCGGTTTCCCCGCACGTGAGAGTTCATGGTTTTCTCCGGAGAAGAGAACCATCTCCGCAGGAGTCCCCAGCCTCTTGATCGCCACATAGAACTGTTCGGCTTGTTCTAAAGGACAGCGAAAATCCATATCACTGTGGATGAACAGGATGGGAGTCTTAACCTTGTCAGCGTAGCGAATGGGAGAGCGGGACATCAACAGCTCCTCGTTATCCCAGAGGTCTGCACCGCCCATACCGTACTTGTCTCCGTTCCAACCATTGTCCGCGGTGCCATACTTGGTGTAGAGGTTAGACATGCTGCGTTGGGTGACAGCGGCGGCGAAGAGATCACAGTGACTCACCAGCCAGTTGGTGAAGTATCCTCCCTGGCTGCCTCCGGTAACTCCCATCTTTGTCTGGTCCACCCAGGGGATCCTGGCAGCTTCCTCGGCCATGAACTGCAGATCCCTGGCATCTATGCCGCACCAATCACCTACGATGACTGTGGCGAAGTCCTCGCCATAGCCCAGAGATCCCCGGGGATTGGTATAGAGTACCCCATAACCCATCCCAGCCAGGACCTGGAACTCATGAAAGAAAGTGTTGCCATAAGTGGAGTTAGGACCGCCATGAATCTCCATCACGAGAGGGTACTGAGATCCTTCCTGGTACCCATAGGGTTTCATCAGCCAGCCTTCCAGTTGACAGCCGTCCGGATGAGTAAAACTGACTGGTTCCGGCCTGGCGAACCAACGGTCAGCGAAGAGCTCTTGGTTGATATAGGTTATTTGCTTCATGGCGGAGTTTTCCTGCGGGCAGCCAAGCCAGATATCGCCTATGCTGTCGGGAGCAGAAAGGTGACAGGCGACATAGCCGTTGGCCAGGGAGAAGCTGGTGACCACCTGCTGTCCTTCGCCAAAGAAGTGGTCCAGTTTATCTTCCCAGAGATTATACACATACAGATAAGAGTTTCCACCCTCCGAGCCGATAAAGAGAAGATACTTACCACAGGCGGAGAGGACAGGGTCTGAGTTGCCGCCATCGTAACGCACATCCGCTCCTGGCAATGGTGAGGGGTAGCCTGTAAAATCCCTGACCAGTAGTTTATGTTCACCGGTAACAGTATCCATCTCACGAATCTCTGGATAAGCACCGGGGAGCCTTTCCTTGTGATGCCCGGTGTAGATGATGTTACGACTGTCAGCTTTCCAGGAGAAAGATTGGATTTGAGCAGTGCCGCCGGTTAGGTTCCTCTGTTCGCCACTGGCAATATCCAGCAACCACAAGTCTCGTTCCAGGTATGTCTCCGGGCCACGGCGCACCAGAAAGAGTACTTTTCCACCATCAGGAGACACAACCGGAGCAGCCGCATCTTCGGCTCCCAGGGTCAGCTGGGTGGATTCTAAGCTGTGAATATCGACTAGATACAGCTGAGAAAACAATGTGTCCAGATAACCCAGACCGTTAAATTTATAGCGTAGTCTGGTGATATGCCTGGCGGTGCTGCCATCTCGTTGTTTAGGTTCGACTGGTGCGTCTTCTTCTTTCTCTTCGGCTTTGGCAAGATAGCAGATTTGCTTGCTATTAGGCATCCAGGCAAAGGAGCTGACATCTTTGGGAGCTTTGGTAATCTGGATTGCCTCACCACCAGTGAGATGGAGCAACCATACCTGATTCGTTCCACTGCGGTTGGAGAGAAAGGCGATCATCTCACCAGAGGGCGACCAGACCGGGGAAATATCCCTGGTGGCTGGTTTCAGAGCATTGGTCAGGCGTCGAGAGCTTCCTTCCTCATATATCCAGAGGGAGGAACGATAACCATTGTCCTTAAGCAGCATTTCGGATACAACGTAGACCAGACGCTGACCATCCGGAGAAAGAATCGGATTTCCCGCGCCTTTCAGCTCTGGCAGATCATCGATGGTAAAGGGAAGCAGCTTTCCTGCAGACAAGATATAACACTCCTTTCAGAAATCGTAATATCTATCATGCAAGTATATTTCTGCGCGGTTATGCTGATTCCTGCAGTGTGCTCTCCTGTATATGACAGATACGGCAATCGTCGTGCAAAAAACTGCCCCCTCTGGGAGGCAGTTAAGAGACGCCCCATACATTCACCCTGACGAATGATAGACATGTGCGGCTATCAACGCTATGTACTTAGACCTCTGTCTTCCATAGCCCATGCAGGTTACAGTAAGCATAGACAGCCAGGGGTTCATCGTCGCAGAAACCAAAAGACATTTTTGGTTCAGAGCCTAGTTGAAGAGCTTTACGCTGACCTCCGTGGATGGATTCGACATAAACGAAGAGGATGTGGTGCTCGGGTTCCATGGGATGTGCCGTGCAGCCAATCTGGACAGTCAGGGTATCTCCATTCACGCTTATTTCCGGCAGATGCTTCTCTGTACTGGCCTCTGTGGTATTGGGGATAAGCTCTTTCATATGTTCATTACAACAGACCAGAGGGGCGCCTTTCATTTCAATCAGACCCACAATATTGCCACAATGATCGCATTTGAAAAATTTCTGTGTTCCTTTCATCGGTTGTTCCTCCTGTTCAATGATGGGCATCCATCTGCCTCCACTGCGGAGTATATCATTGTTTAACCACTCAGGTCAACAGCGTTGTACAGCCTTTTTGAACCGTCGTTAAATGTAACCTCAACCTGATAAGGCCAGCGTTTTACCGTATATTGCACATTTCTGATAGATACAGGATGCGGGTGCGAATCCTCACAGTTTATCGCTTCCTGAAAATTAATAAACTCGCGTTTGCATTTTCGGCATTTAAAAAAGATTAAGGGCATATCGGAGCGAATGCTTCTCTCAGCAAGCTGCATTTCGAACATCGTGCGCATCTGGTTAATGACCTTCAATTGGTTACCAATACGCAACCGCACAATATCTTCGTTAAACGGCTTTAATATATAGTCGTCCGCTCCCAGCTCCAATCCCCTCATTTGATCCTCATCAGTGCCCAGACCGGTTATGAAGATGACGGGAATGTTGCGGGTTCTCTCTGACTTTTTAAGTTCCGATAATACTTCATATCCGTTCATGCCGGGCATGAGAATATCCAGCAGAATCAGGTCGGGGGTAAACTCATCGACCAGTTTTAATGCCTGCATGCCGTCCCTTGCCATATGCAAAGTAGATTCATCGCTCAACAGATTGTTCAAATACATGAGATTAGCTTTATCGTCGTCTACGATCAATATCTCGCTTCTGCTTTGGGTTTCCATTGCACTCCCCTCATTCCTTTAATAATTGCATCTGTATTTTAACTATATCAAAAAAACTCAACTACACACTATCGCATAAAATTTCCTGTTTCCAAAGCAAATCCCCTTCACGATTAATGAAGGGGATTTGAACCAAGTTCTAAACTTTGGGATTTATTATTCGATCAACTTCGTTTCTATGGCTATCCGCAGGGCATCCACACTGTTTTTCGCATCCAGCTTGAGAAACACCGATTGTAGTATTTTGTCCACAGTGTTTCGCGAAAGATACTGGTTGGCTGCGATTTCATCGCGGGAAAGGCCGTGGTACAGGTCCCTGAGTACCTCCTTTTCTCTGACTGACAGTTGAGCGGCGACGACGGAGTTGTTCTCATGCTTAATCAGGTTTAAAATGATGGCAGCCTTCTTCGCATATATGGAAGCCTTGCGGTCGATAGATCGCAACCATCCTACCGGTATATCGTTACCGGTATATTTAGTGACTGCGACAATCAAAGGATGCAACTCTCTGCCAAGCTCTATGAAGGGTAACTCAAACTCGCCTCGGCATGATAGCTCGTATGCTCTGTTAAACTCACTGACTGCTCCGGTTGTGTCACTGGTCTTAAGCTTCGCGACTGCTACCAGCAGAGTAAGAGTTAGTTCACCAAATGCGAACCGTTCCTGTGGTTCTCTGGGATAGGAAGTGCTCAGAATTGTCAGGGCATTCTTGTATTTCTTACATGCGATGTAGTACTTAGCTCCCACAATTAACTCTCTGGCTGGAAGACGAATCTCGGACATACCTTCTTTACCTTCGTTTTCCAGCCATGACGGTGCCATCCTGGGAAGTCCGATCTGTATATAGAATAAGCCAACATAAAGATCATAAAGTAGTTGGCGGTTCCAGAAGCTGGAGTTAAGCAAATGATCACGAAACTGCTTCAGGATGTCTTTAACTTGGGAATAATCGCCTTCCTGTATGGCAATTCGCAATAAAATGTGCTCTGCCATTGCCTCAATACTGTACTGCTTCTTTTCCCGCGCCTTAAAAATGGCACTGTGGGCGAAATTTCTCGCTATTTCCGATTGGTTCTTAAAGAATGCGATTTCACAGGCAACGAGATCATCGTATCCATAATACATGTTATGGTATGTTTCCGCTATATATGAAGCGGTTTCTCTTGCAGTTTCTAAAAACAGATCAAATTCTGACAAGTCCGCTGTTTCACCTACTAAGCATGCAAAAGCGCGTATATCAGCAACCCCAAATGGTCCTTCAACTTGTACCGGGGTAATAGTAGATGCTTTATAATACTCTACTGCTTTCCTCATATGCTTCGGGAAGTCGTAATTATGGGTTACTGTACAGGTATAAGTATTAATATAGGCGAGATTGCTGTAGGCGGTATAAAGCAAATACGAGGAAATTGGTAGATCTGAACTCTCCCATTCGTTGATAATGGCAAAGCAGAGATCTCGGGCATCATCGTATTTGCCCATGCCTATATTTAAAAGCGGCATAAAAAGATTGGCTAGTAGTAATACGCTTCGCGAATGCTTGTCATTATCATCAGGATCTATAGTTTCCAGGATACTCATCAGGTATTCACAGGCGTCATAAGGTAATCTGAATGGATAGGACAGCATAGTATCGAGCATGCGGTCATACTGCCGTGATTTTGCCAGATACTTTATCGTATCCATATAGAAATTATTCTCGCTGCACCATTGAGCGGCCCAGCGGTAAGTCTCTTCTTTTTCTGCGGAGGACAGGAGGTCCTGCTTACTTTGTAAAAACTCCACATAGAGCGGGTGAATCCTGTAATCACCAATCAGGCTGTCATACCACATGAATGACACCAACTGCGTTGCATTCATTATATATGAGGTATCACTCGTGTTGATATTCACCAGAGTCAAAGGCAGTTCGGCTATAAGTGACATTCGCACCATTGTCTTCCGGATGCTTTCCGGTAGGTTATCAAATGCCTCAATCTCGAAGAGCTTGAAGATATTTTGCTTCATTATTTCCAGGGCATGGTCGATGTTTTTTGGCATTCTTGCCAACACCAGGGAGAACAGTTTGATCGCCAATGCCCAGCCATCCGTGGCGCTGTAAAACCTTGGAATATCGCTTAAGGAAAACGGGATGTCGCGGAGTCTGATGAAATCTGTGAGTTCATCCGCTGTAAAACGTAGCTGATCTTCCGTGACAATGCTAACGTTACCTTTGGAGAGCAGTGGCAACACATTGATATCCGGTTCTTTTCTGGTAATAATAATCACACATGCGCCAGGTATTTGCAGGTAGGCACAGCGTTCTGCGAATGTCAGCGCCTGCCTGGATTGAATTAAGTGGAAATCGTCCAGAACCAGGAAAGTTTTGTGTGAGCGGTGCTCCGTGCTTCTGAGTATCTGCGCAAACTGCCTGAAACGTGCGAGGGTATCAGGAAAACCGAACTCCCGCAGTTTAACGGCCAAATCAGGATTATCGATTGAAGTAATATGTGCGAGGTGTTCCCAATAGCGGGTACCCATGTTATCGCTTTCGGTTAGCTGCAACCATCGAACGACGGCATCGGGCTGCTGCTTAATGTAATGATGTACAGCCTGGGTTTTCCCATACCCGGCGCCTGCAATCACATAAACCAGTTTGCTACGGGTTGCACGGTCCAAAATCTCATCGACCCGAGGCCTTGGCATATAGAAAGAAGTCAGGGGTGAGTTATCAAGGGTTATTTCTGTCAGAGAATCCACCATAAAACCACTCCGATTTACGTTGTCACTCTGGATATTATACAACAGAGGGGTATGATAATCAACTTTTGAGGCAGGATCTTGTGGCAGGATCTTGAAGAGGGATCTTCTGGTAAAAGGTAAATATGAAAAGGAGCAGCCACGGGGGCTACTCCTCCATATCATGACACCACACTGTAGCATAGAGTGCATTGGAGCGGTAGACGGGATTCGAACC
>Ga0123353_10009366_pt1 | contig 13505 bp, 8 predicted proteins | sample TergutLab28metaG_3_FD_92763 | JGI IMG/M metagenome (GOLD analysis project Ga0123353, IMG submission 92763) | Labiotermes labralis P3 segment gut microbial communities from Petit-Saut dam, French Guiana - Lab288 P3 | ecosystem: Host-associated > Arthropoda: Insects > Digestive system > Gut ... | reverse complement strand
CCTCACGAGGCTCACGAGGCTGAGTGGACCCCGTTCCAGACCCACCACTACTCAGAAAATCTGGTAGCGCCGGGGATCGAACCCGGGACCTCTGTATCTGTAGCCAGAAACTCTGACCACTAGGCCACAGAGGCGGTCACACACACACACACACACACAAGCTACAAAATAAAATTAACTGGGCCTCGATCAGGAAACCTATAATAACAGTGAGAACTCGTCACAAAAACCTACAAGTAATCACCCCCCCCGCCCCCTCTCCAATGACAACTTGTTCCAACAATGACCGCCGACCTACAGCCGTTGACATCCAGTTCCGAACTGGACAGTGTCATAATGCACGTGCATACACACACACACACACACACAGACACACATTATGCCGTTTCTGCACAAAGCCCACTTTCAAACACATGCAAAATAACACATGACACCCACAACAAATAAAAAATAAATGGCGTGTTTACTACATAACTGGGTGACAACAGCAATATTACGTCTGTGACTGGCAGACAAGACTCTAACGAAACAGCATCTGCACCAGCACTTTAAAATGGTATTTTAGAAATGAGGCCAACAAACACTGTAACCGGACGCTAGAGGCTTTCAGACCGTCATTTCGTAGCCATGTCACGCAGTAAGCAGTTAAACTGCCCTCAACCGCATGATTCAAGATTTAATTCAATTACCGCTTCCGACATGTACTACACCGCGTAATTTGTTGGGTGTATAACACGTCGCTGACTTTGCTAAACCTGGCGGCTACCAAGCAAGTCTCTGTACCCATTATAAATACAACAGGTACATGAGTGTGCATTTCAGATCGGCGCTACTATCGAATATGAATGTATGTATAACTAATCTGCAAAACACGCTCATGTATTCATTTGCAAACCTCCCTGCCCTTCGTGTGCCCTCCCCACAAAACTGCAACTCTATTGCGCCACCTAGTATCTTGTCTCGAGACCACAATTCAGGATAAAACATAAGATATGTAACAAATTCTCTGAGTCGAATAATTCAAATATTTGGGGAAAAAAACCATAGAACATAAAAATTCAATCCATGAAGAAATTAAATGCAGACTGAAGTGAAGATATCCTGGTAATCATTCGCTACAACGTATTGTCTTCCAGTTTCATATTCAAAAATATATCAAGATATACCTAACTACAATTTTGCCCGTTGTTTTGTACGGACGTGAAACTTGGGTCTGTCACACTTTGTGGGAAAACACAGGATGAAGTTGTTCGGAATAGAATGCTGAGGAAGATTTGGGCCTAAGAAGGACGAGGTAACAGGAGTGGGAAAGACATAACGGAGACCTTTATGATCTGTACTCATCATCAAATACAGGAAGTGTGATGAATAATGTCTCCATTTTTTTAAATCTCGAATATCGAAGAGACGATTAAGTAGAAAGAGGTGAAAATGGTGTGTGTGTAATTTGATGGTTAGGTACTTAGGCTCCCAAGCACTTATTTTCTTATAGTCCTTCTGGAATGGCGAATTCAAAAAAAAAAATTAGTTGGCGATATTAGGAACAATGTATGCCTATTATCGTCCCCACCAGTAATTACTGAAAAATGCTTAAATATGGCACAGTACACTCAATACAAAGACAGATGGCTTTGAAATACAAACTGCAACCAAAATTCGCCAAAGTGAAATCAAAATCCACTATTTTAACATCGGGGTTTGAAATTATTGCATCAAAATTATCTGGAGAGCCCAAAAAAAGGGAGGGGGGAACTAATGACTGTATCAAAGGGAAAGAACTTTTCTGAAACGTCGGTACAAATACGTTTTTCCAAGCATAGTAGTTAAGGTCAACGGGCAGAACATTTATTCAATGTTCCAGAAAAAGCAAAGAACCGTTTTCCAATCGTCTGTACCCGAACACTCTTCATGACACCAATCGTAGCGTTTGGTGCATTTGACACACTTTTCTCCGCGTCTGCCTCTAGCATGCAGCCCTGAAAAGTACAAGCACTCAGCGTCAATATATGAATTTTCTTCACCGGTTCCTGCGAGACTGGGTTCCTCACAATCTTCGGGGTCTAAGAATGATGACTCGTCTCATTTCATGTTCACCACTAAAGACTAAACAGTTTCGTCACTAGGACCGGACTGCATCTTCTTCTGCTACCGTATTTTGGAGGAAACCTCTGATTTCTATTCTATTTCCTCTTTCAGTCTTCTTGAAGCTTGTTCTTGTAAGGCGAGCTCGTCAAAGCAGCAGATCCTTTCCGGGAATGCTCACGTTTTGTTGGCCTTTTTTGTTTCTTCCCAAATGTATCTGGAACAGGGCTATCGTCAGAGGACAATAAAAACAATAACATTTTCTGGGGCAGGCGGAGTGAATCTTGGTTAGGGAATGTGCCGCTAGTGGTAAGCGATTCTTCTGCAATCCTGCAAAATGGCACAGAAATTTCAAGTAAACAAATCGTGATGTTGGGGTGAGATTCTTCCAGGATCATGTACGTCGAATACGTGACGGTTGCAGGGATAGAAGCAAGTTTTCCGGAACCCGTTAGCAGCATCAGCCGCTGTGGACGATCTCAAATAAGCTTTCCCAACCAGCCCAGTAATTTGATTGTGTGTGACAACTCTGGATGGTTTTACAGCCAAATTTCTGAAACCTGTGCGTGGTATATCTTCAGAGGCTACATGAAGGGAAACTCCCAGAGGTTGCAGTTTATGAATGCTATGCTGGGGAAGGCAAATGTTGTGCACCTCAACTTCTCGAGCACAGTATCACCTCCATATTCCTCGAATGAAAGTAGTGATCATCCAATGCCAGTATATCGGGATTTTTTTATGATGGTTTTATAAAACGAACAAAATGTTTGAACCTTTGCGTAAAGTTCGCTTTCTGGATTCATCCTGCCCTGTAACAGCTACTATTGAACTTGGTGGAGCGCTAACCAGCAGTTCAGCCTTCATGTTGCTCCCAGAAAACACCAGAAGAGGAGGAACATATGTAACGGTAGCATTCATTCAGGTGACAAACAACTGTCACGAGTGAACCTCTCTCTGCTGAAGACAGAGAGATCCTTCGCTTACCCGTAAGGGAGATCACTTTGCAAACTTTACGCTGAACAACACTGAGACCCGTTTCTTCATAGTTACATATGCGATGGGAAGATAAGTTAATCAGCCCCAGCAATGGCCAAACATGTCGAAAAATTATATGACGTTTATTTTCGTAAATCCGTTTACTCTTGCTGCCGGAGCAACTTGGAGCCTGCGCAACCTCAGTCGAGGACAGCGGCACAAAGTAACGCATCCATTTCCAGCCTGCTCTTCCTTGTTGTACTGACAATGGACGGGCAAGACCATTTTTATGTCAAGTTCAAAACTTCTTGTTGTTAGCCCAAAAACTTTCCGCTCCATCATCAGACAAGTTTTTCTTAGACGGTAGGGCAGCTCTGGTTTCCGAACAAGTCGGGTAATGAACAGTTTCTTTGTATCTGTTTCCTTGTTAATTTATCTTGGCACTTCCAACGCCTTCGATGTTGTTTTTTCAAACCCATTTCATCACTCCTAACCGCCTTTATGGCATTCGCCGTTTTCATTTTGTCCCACATTTTACTCTTTCTTCAGTCCATCTACAACGAACAATTCAGAGTTACTAGAAAACCGACGTGACGAAGTGCTGCGCTTAATACCGTCCCCGGACGATTTTAGGACTACATGTACGGGCGATATTAGGGACACAAAAAAATATGGCGGCCTGCCAATTGTTAATAGTCAGTTTCAGCTAAACTGCATTTAATACCAACTAAATTACGTGTTATTTTGGATGTATAAGTGACATGAGCTTATTCTTAAAGCAACTTTGCTTGTTGCAACAAGGATACGAAGAGAAGTCTTGAGAAAATTTTGATATTGCAAAACAAAATAAGTGGCGAAAACAAACCACTTCCCAACACAACACAAAGTCAACTCAAACAAAGGATAGTTTTAACATCACTTTCTACAAGTTTCATGCCCAACCGTAAAAGTATACACCTCACCAACTTCAATAGCAGGGGGGGGGGGGGGGGTTAAGGGGGGGGGAGCCTCCTGGGGCCCCCTCCCTTTATTTCGGGGGTTTAAAAAAAACGGGAGGGGGGGGGGGGGGGGGGGGGGTTGACATAGTCAACATTTTTGCAATGGAGCACGACATTTTTACAATTGAAAGATTTGCACCTTTAATAATCTTGTGTAAAGCAAGTTTTACAACATTACGTGCGAATTTTTTGGAACTTATTTATAAACAGTACCTGACCTGCTGAACACACTTACTGTAAGCATTTAGCATTGATCAAGTGAAACTGTGATGCAGAAGCCCAAATCTTTGCTTGGGGCGGTTACCTATTTAAAACAGTGGTACTTATACGTACCGGCTTTTGTATTGTATGTAACATATAAAGCTATTTTTTCCCCATTGTGCAACAGCCCCTAGTGGGTCAGAGCCACTTCGTTATCGAGGCTTCACGATCACAGACACACCACAAGCGGTAGGACCCCTCTGGACGAGTGATCGGCACATCACTGAGACCTCTACCTGATAACACACAACACCCACACGAGACAGACACCCATGCCCCCCGGGAGGATTGGAACCCACAATCCCAGCAAGTGAGCGGCCGCAGACCCACCCCTTAGACAGCACAGCCACCAGGATCGGCTTATGTAAAGTTTCCACGGTGTGTACATGTGTTGCATGTGATTCGCACAGCCAGTACCAAATGCTGTTAACTGGTTTAACCGATTGGTCCTTATAGTGCACACGGAATTTGTTCTCCTGGGGTGGGAACAAATTTTTTTTTTTTATTCGGACAAATTTCTACCTTCAAAGTCCGTATCATGGCTGAGGCGTTAGTCGCCGGACACTTAGAGTGGCCGCCCGGTTTCGATCGCAGTCTGTGCCATATGAGATATAGTGCATAGAGTGAATTTGGGACAGGGTTTTCTCCGAGTACCTTGATTTCTTCCTGTCAGTATTTTTCCACCTGTGTTCCATACCCGTCTTCATTTACATGACGCTTCTAGCAGAAGGACAAACCGGCTAATCGTGGGGAAACCTTAAAAAAAAAAAAGGGTTCTCTTTCAGATGTCGGATATCATTGGATGGCAAAGTACTTGCACTTTTCCCAAACTGCAGAGGACCGTGTCGTACAGCAGCTATGGCAGGCGTTAAATTGTCGTAGTCCAGTAGCAACGTTCGTGATAGTTTACCGCTGGTGAATGCACAGAAACGTGACGTAGCAGTATGCTGTTATACATCCATAGTTGGCGCATGAATTCCTGTACCTGCCGCCTCACACTGTACTTTTTACTGTACTACAAATCCAAGCTCTGTTCAGGAATGCATATATTTTAAACAGAGATTGCTGTAGGCAGGTAGCGGGGATCGTCAGGAGTGATAGGTTAAGTTCAAATATTCGGCCATGGCTTAATTGGCCTATGTTTTGATATTAGGGATGTGTACCTCCGAGTAAATATTGGATGTCGGTGTGTGTCGGTCATCAGGCAGTTGCCATTCTGACAGCGACTGCGCCTTCTGTACTGACGCCTAGCCGTAGGTATCTGATGTTCTCTTAATCGAATTTATTCTATGTTGTTTAACGGACGAAAAAATTTAAGTTTTAATAATAAAGATAAAAATTATGCTTTCAGTTTGTTTCTGTTGTGTGAGGATAGCATTTCTGTTAATCATGAAAATTTTAATTAACTCAAAGTCTCTATTGAAAATGGCATATATTGATGCAATTCAGTATTTCATGCATACTCAATACAGAAAATCAATTCTCGTTATGGAGCATAATTGTCCTCTTTCAGCAGTTTTTATGTTCATTGCAAACGGTGCATTTTTTTTAACTTCTGCAAACAGTATTATTATCGTGGGTAATTTATTTGCTAGGTTGGCTTCCCAGCGAGCCCGATATATGTACATACATGCATTTTATATCGCTGGAGACATTTTCATTTTAATAAGGCTATTGAAATTTTTACGTAGCTGTGTTTTTATATGTAGTTAATATAAAGCGAGAGCACGATGACAAAATGAAACGACCCTAAAAGTAAATAAATAAAAATCAACATACTGTTACTATAAACTTTTTCCCCCCATCCTCTGTTGTAAAATTGAAAGTATTTTAGTTTTTAATGTACTGTATATGTAAGTTCTTTAAACAACGCAATTCCAACCTGTAGGCCTGTGTGTTAGAAGGATCATACAAGACAGGTTTTTGTTTGTTTGCATTTACCCTTTACGCGATTCCGACTGTCGTGAGTTGAGTGACTTTCTTGTTGTCTCTTTAGGGACGTACCGTACGGTTTTATTTTCGAGGGACTATATTTTTTTTTCTTAGTAATCAGCTTAGGTTCTTGCGTCCGAACCTAAATGTTAAACACCGTAACGTACTAGTCCCCTAGCTGCTCCGTTACCAAGCCAGTTGGATGCAATACATACTGTCAAAATCCATTAATTTTCTTAGTAGTTAGTGTGCCCGCACTCGTTGATGTCACACCTAAGAAATAATGTTTTTAAGTTTTTTTGAAAAGAAGAATATATTTAAAATTCCGAAAACAAAATATCTTAATCGGCAAAGTACACTAACTGTACGTTCAGAAAACCGTACTCCAAACACCATCGGAATTTAATCAGAACCGAAATTTGTGTCATTACTAGCGTGCACGTGCAAAAAAATCTGCAGTGAAATTTGAGGAACAGTTTTTGTTGTTCGTGGGGTTTTGCTGTACAGTCAATCATCTCTCGCCTTAGTCTTTACAGAACAAAACCAAGTGCTCGAGAAGGGTACAAGGGTCGTTAAGCAATGCCATCTTATTGCAGTAATACAGCCTGCATTAAATTAACATGGCTGATTAATGATTACAACAGTACCCATTGTCATTGCGGTCTCAATGCATTCACTAGTATTATGTGTAACTCTCAGTGAGAAGCTAATAGTTGCGTAGCAAGTCAAAATCATTTGCACATTATATGGAACCCAGAAGTCCATTTCTGCTTGCAAGAGTCGCCACTGGTCTATGTCCTGACCTAGACGAATCCAGTCCACAGCCGTCATTGTGTAGCCTTAAGATACAGTTTACTGTCCTCCCATCTACCCCTAGGTCTTTCAAATGACTTATTTCCTTCCGGCTGTCTACTGAAATATATAAAATTGTCTTGTCTCCCATTCATGTTGCATGTCCCACCCCTCCCTTCCTTGGATTTGTGATCCTAATAAATATTTCCTTAAGGATTACAGAAATTGAAATGGACTAGAACCCATACATGTAGCGAAAAAATAATAATAATACATTTTTCAGCTTTCTTCTTCCTAAATCGAACATATTCAGTATTCACACCTGCTTGCTATCGTTTTGGTTTCCGAGCTACAGACTGTAAGGCCCAGACCGAAAGTTACAGCAAATTAAGTAGGAGGATGGATTTGGTATACATGGGCCTTTTCGTTAGTCTATTATCTCCCCTTCTGTACCTGTTGTGAGTTATCTAACTCAGAATTCCCGAGTCTTCTTTTGAATGTTTTCAGTATGGTCGCTTCCGACATCCTCATTCCTGTTGTACCATAAGATAGACTTTGGCAAACAGTGGTGTGAGGTACCCTCCGGTCACATACACAGGCAAGTGACGGTCATATGCCTTCTTCCTGTCGCTGTACATAATGTAGGAAATAATCGTGATCATAGGGAAGGATCCCGTCTGTTTTTAAGAGATTTGGGCATCCGTGATTCTGCAGAAGGATTGACGCCGTGTGCTTGAGCGCGTGCGCACGCGTGCTGTGAAGATTTCAGCGGATTTACGTCGTAATTTAACCTTCTAAAGCATAGCACTTATTTCACATACCGCCAGGTTTAACATTCAAAAATTCTACGTGGTGCTCACATTGCATGTAGTAGGTGTTCTGTATGGATTGTTGTCTTGCAGAACATTAACAGATTGATCTGTATAACTGAGGTGTAGACTGTTTACTGAGCGGTGCGCACTGAGTCCTTATATAAAACGGACACGTTTCGTCTTTAAAGGGTTAAAATTGTGTCTTAACCTCTTACAGGTTGTCCATGAATGTAAATCCACTAGCTTCGGAAAGAAAAGATAAAAAAGAAATTATGATTTGCTCGAGAATGGCTTTACCCATTTGCGTTATATTGCAGCCATCTTCAAGGTGGTTACAGGAAATACAGCACAGATGACATGTAAAAATTAATATGTTTGTTTTCCTTGACATGAAATTGTGTGCGATACATAACAGCGTGTGTATCCCTTTGCTGAATTTCGGTTACTCATCTGGATATACCATGGACGGCCGTGGCTCGATTCCCCTTCAGAATGGCTGCGTGAAAACTCGACCTTCTATCGCAAGGGATTCGGGGACTCTTTCTTCGGCGTGGAGACACATAATGAGGACGATATTTAGAAACAATATTTTTAAGACGATCGCCAGTACTGTACCGCCCTTGTTACCGTCAGAGGAAAGTAGACTGCCTTTATCAGCGCTATTCTGTCATTTATGTTATTCACTGGTAATGGTCATTTATAATGGCCCAATCCACAGTAAGGACATATGACGGTCCGCTGGCTTTTCTTGCACCAGTTCTGAGTCCTTCTTCAGCAGTACTAACCCAAGCTACTTCTCTTCACCCACAGCTTACTGCTTTGGCACCATACATGTCACATTCTTGCTTAGACTGACTCACGAAATGGTGAAGCTGATTTCATTCTTTGAAGCATACATTTACTCACCTTTCAATAAATGTGCCACGTCTAGATGGACAACTTCCTTTCCCATGCTTACTTGACTAACCTTATGCGTTTGTCACTGCTTGTATATTGTGGCTGCCGTACATCTTTCGGAACGAATCGTTTAAAAGTATCTCAACTAGTATACATTTTCTAAATTATGTAAGATCTTAACAAGTAGCTGGAGCATAAGTCCTTAAGCTTTCGCGGCGACAGAATTCGATGATATTATTTTCGGACAGACAGCAGCGTCAGGCTGCGAAGGTTTTACAGCGTTTCGGGCACTAACGGCGTCCCCATCTTCAGGGTGTGCTGGTGGTTTTGTAGCACCAAAATTGATGATTAGGTGTCCAACTCTGCGCTTAGTGTAGACAGCCACATATTCTGCCCACCATTCTTCGTGAAACTTGAGCCCTTAAGGTGTCACATTGGCATGTTTCTTAGAAACGACGGGAACTACTTGTCTAGCGACATAATGACACAGCGTTACATCCCAGGAGACCGGAATCCTGGATTACACCGCTGCGATAACCTCGGAAGTTACATATATTTCATATTTTTGTCGCCTGGTGTGAAGTCGGCTATATGTGCTGCATATTTTATGTACGAAGCTTTTTGCCGTGTGTTTGTACTAATAACTGTGATACTGCGTGATTTCAGACTTCCGCCGCGAAGTGGTTAAGGTCTGCGCTCGTCTAGGATATTACACAGCGTATGGTGGTAATACATCGCCGACATTTCTGAACAACCTATCCGCCCAATCGTCTAGGTTCAGAAATACAAGATGGGACTGATAAGTTGTCCCGAAACGTCTGTAATGGATTTCGCCATGCGATGCGTAATATCTCAGAAGAGCTCAGATCTCAACTGTGACCCTGTTTGGTGGAGGTATCAGACAGTTTAGCCAGTTGTTGAAACACCATATTCCCTGTTTCCCTTTCGTCGCAGTACCTGTAATGATATCTGTATGTTAATGGGTTCGTGAATTCCCAGGAACTTTAGATTGGAATATATTTTTTAGTCTACCTCATGGCTGTTGTAGCCTGCCTGCATTCTCTGCAACTAAATCTATGGCATTTTGTCCTTGAAAGCGAAAAGCGTTGTGCAGGTTGTGGCTCAGAGGCGGGTACACTTACTGTTCATCCAATTACGGTTATGTAAAACACAAACTTTCTGGAATATACATGATGATGGAGGTGGGATATACGTATGTGCAAGCTGTAGTAATGCATGAAGTCATGAATGACACGAATACATTGGGTTTTAGAATGATCTTTTATTGTACTTGCCTTATTGATGGAGAGATCTTGCAAGGGCACCGTGTGCTGTGGTTATTGTTTGCGGCTGGTTTGTGGTGTGTATTGTAGCGTTCAGTTAAATATACTGTCGTCTAACAGTAACTGTTTTCTTAATTTAACGTTGTAGCAGTTGCATGATTAAAATAATGAAACTGGATGTTACTGTTATTGTTACCAGTGGTGGTGGTGATTGTAGTTGTAGTAGTAGTAGTAGTACCGTGTAACTACTAAAGGTAGTGGTGTGGCCCAGACGGTGGGTAGAGGTATAGCTCTACTCTTCCATGACCGCGGCACTAGAAGGGAGTGAGTGGTCAGTAGCACGCCCAGGCCGCATTTTACCCCCGGGAATGACCCGGTACCCATTTTACAGGAGGCTGGGTGGGCCCCAGGGCCGGTCTGGACAGGCGGAAAATCTCGTCCCCACCGGGATTCGATCTCGGACCGTCCAGCCCGTAGTCGGTCGCTATACCGACTGAGCTACCCGGCCCACACCCTGTAACTGCTACTAAGTTAAATTAATGAAAATATTATTTAACGTTAGACGTAAGAGTACGTCTTTCTGAATCCAAACAGCCTCCTCAGTAGACTGTTTTCAAACAGCCATGTTCTGTTTTTTAAGATTTTGCGTCCACAAACCTTCCCTTCCTGCTATATATAGTAAGGACTGTGGTTATGAAGGTACAAGTTGCTGTTAAGATCCACTGTTAAAGTGTATGTATAAAATGGCGTTAGTGTTACAGAAGACGTCGATGTGCTGAATGATTATCGTGATATTTTCACCGTTGCGTGGTCCTCAGTTTATATCAGATTGCACCAAAATATGTACAAAATACCGAAATCAAGACACGTATGTATTTCTGAGCTACCGGTTTAACAGACTGTCATGCATCGGCTTTTGATTCGCTGGTTTTCACCAGAATTCTTCATGTGCAAGGGAATTTACGACGAAAACCATTTTCAGTTAATTATTCCTGATGAAGTTTTCCTCGCATAGGTTGAAAAAAAAAACTTCAAAATGAACTAGCAGTTCTTCCCAGCAGAATATAATGAGAAATCCAGAGTTTTTATAAATTGGTTTGTTGTGACAACACATTTTTATTTAGGAACACAGCTCTATTGTTGTAAACCCGACAACACGTTGTTCAAATGTATTGATATCCATTGAATTTTGTGTTCTATGTAAGTATAATGCACGATTCATTTAATCCATCCACTGTCTCTTTTTTTCAGAAACGCCATCAAACAAATTGTAATAAAACACCATTACTGCTCACAGTGACATCCCATCGTAGACCTATACATTGCAAACATTTTTCAAAAAAATGTCAAGAGAGAGAACGAGAGACACACACAAAAGAGAATGGGAAACAACAAATAATAATAAAATAAAAATCTACTGCCCTTAGGATAAAACACATGGAGGGTTGGCGGACATATATACAGAAACGTCTGTCTTCCGGTTCGGTAAGCGACTGGGCCATGTAAACAGGCCGCGGAACGTAGAGGGGAGGGGTTTGAGGAGAAGAGTTATTGGCGAAATTTGTTGGCCGTCAGTGCAACGGAGGTCTAAAAAAAAGAGGGTCTGTTGGGCGAGCTGTGACTACAAATTGTAGACGAGCACATAGCTCTTAAGTGCAAAAGATGGTCCCTGAAGGGACACACGGCGTGATTGGAATCCCTACTTACACTCTCAGTTTTATAGCAGTTTTTCGAACTTTATAGACCGTAAAAATCAACTGTTTCCATAAAATTTCACTTTCAGATTGCTCTCTTGTCTCTGTATTCTAAACACTCAAAACTTATAGATGTCGAGTCATGGTTTTTTTTTGCATCTATCCTGCCTGCGAGGAAACACGTCTGACGTACGCTACGTGTCTTTCTTAAGGAAGAGAGAAGCTTCGTACGGTAAATATATATGATGCGAGCGGCTGTTGCTTCTTTCTGTGTGCATGGATCAATTATTCTGTTGTTTTTATTGCTCAAGGCTTCCGATGAGAACGCACCTTCTCTCCAGTTGTATACAAATCTTTTGTGGTTTCACGACAGGAGGGAGTACTCATTGCTGTTTCAAAGATTGTAGTGCCTAACAACTCATGTTCTGACAACGCGTTTCGTAATGGTGAATATTTTAACGACTTACAAGTCATATGTTGACCGATTCTGCTTCTTGTTGTACAAATTGCGCAGTTAGCTGTGCAGTAAAGGATACTAAGTCCAGTAAGTATGGGCAGTTGTAAATAATGCATTTTCGGAAAGTACAGGGTTATTCAAAATGATTGTCGGAGTTTTAACAACTTGTCATACACTATACACTTGAGATAGGAGTATATGTATTTTTTTTATTTAATAGAACAACACTCCAAGTTTTTGTTACATACCTTACAGGTGCTCTATATGTGCACCCTTTGTGATTCTACACACATCAACACGATAATCGAGTTCGTTCCGCATGTCAGCTGTGATGGTTTCAATGGCGGTTCTTATTCGTACCTTCAGTTGCGGGATACTTGCGGGAAAAGAAGGAACATAAACCTGATCCTTGGCATAACCCCATAGAAAGAAATCACATGGGGTTGCATCTGGAGTGTAGTGTGTATGACCCCGACAATCATTTTGAATAACCCTGTATTTGTAAATCGAATTCATTCTGCTACGAATTTCCACCATTTTTCAATTTATTTCTGTAAGAAATCCCTTTGCAACCTATTTGCGAAGCTGTTAATAACTGAAATTATCTAGTTCTTTACTCATGTATTTATTCTTGTAATTTTCGCATTCAGGCCGACACTGGATACAACACAGTCCTCGCTTATACTACAGCCAGCACTTGAAGCTAAGAACTTGCTTTCACATACCTGACAGTCGCAAAGGAAGTCTCTTCTTTTGAGTTTAAACTTTTTTTTTGAAACAATCATGATGTTTGTCATGGATATTCAGCCCGTGACAGAGTTTTCATTCCTGGCCTCCTGCCCCTGCCCCTGCACCTGCACACTCGACTCTCGTCGGGTCAGTACAATTGTGGACTTGTCGTAGCCAGTGCGATGACTGTCTTGAGAGAAACAAATGCTGTAAATGGTTACACCAGTGTAACACTTCGACGAAATTTTCGAGGTACGTACGCAAGAGAACTTGCAAGTCCACATCGATCCGTCGTGTGTTCACTCTGTTAAGGAAACAGAAGCGTGTTGGAACAAAAACCACCAAGAGGACCACGTACTTTAAGCGATGATGTTCTTTTTCAATGACTGTGCGTGCTAGGGCTGCGGAAAGAAGTCACACGAAGGCGAGGGTGACAGAATGTGACGTTTATTCAGCTGACTGTTCCCCTCAAACTACCTCAGACGTGTAGCGATGTTATCGCCTTGTTGTTGATAACAACATTCATGTGAACAGAATGGTTAGAGGACTGGAGGGGTCATTAAAAAATGCGTCGTTGGGGGGGGGGGGGGGGG
>Ga0123353_10009365_pt1 | contig 13505 bp, 8 predicted proteins | sample TergutLab28metaG_3_FD_92763 | JGI IMG/M metagenome (GOLD analysis project Ga0123353, IMG submission 92763) | Labiotermes labralis P3 segment gut microbial communities from Petit-Saut dam, French Guiana - Lab288 P3 | ecosystem: Host-associated > Arthropoda: Insects > Digestive system > Gut ... | reverse complement strand
GGATTATCCCATACGACGGTCCTGCACATTCTCAAAGAACGCTTGCACATGCGCAAAATCGCATCTCGTCGGGTCCCGCACAGTTTGACTGAAATCCAGAAATGGCAGCGATACGAGTCGGCTCGGATGCATTTGGAACATTACAAAAAGAAAGGGGATGCTTTCTTGCATCGTATCATAGCGCTGGATGAGGTGTGGGCGCGAGCTTACAAGCCGGAAATGAAATGGCAGTCTAATGAGTGGCGCCATTACGGGCCACCCTGCAAAACCAAATGCGGCAGAATCCCAGAAATGCTAAGGTTATGGTCATTTTTGCCTATGACAGTGCCGGCATCATTCTCACACATGCTGTGCCCCAGCATACGACAGTCACAGGCCAGTACTACGCCGATTTCTTCGAGCACCATCTGCGCCGTGCGTTGCGGAAGAAGAGACCACACTTTCTCGGTGAAAACACACCAATCATTCTGCACGACAACGCTTGGCTGCACGTCGCTGGCATAGTGAACCAGTTACTGGCGAGATGGCAATGGGAGGTGCTGTACCATCCCCTATATTCACCAGACATCGGCCCTTGTGATTTTGATTTGATACCCAAAGTGAAAGAACCCCTATGCGGCAGGCGCTTCAAGACTATACCAGACATTATTGACGCTGTAGGCCGCTCTGTCCGGACCATCAACAAAACAGAGGCTGCCAAAGGCATCATGTGACTCCCTCATCACTGGGAACATGTTCTACATAACGTTGGGGAGTACATCGAGGGTCTGTGAAAATTTGAACACTGTAGGTGTGCTGTATCAAAAGTTACTGCAGCGTTGCCACAATTAAAATTCCAACCCTCGTAAGTTTCATACTAAAACAGAACTGAATACCCCACAAATTTATAAACAGTTAACTATCAGAAGGTATACACCAAATTAATGCTCACTTCCCTGTAACTATATTTTGAAACACTAACTAAAAGAGAGAGAGAGAAAAACCACACCCAATACCTTGCAACAATGTCACATATACAAATGCACACTTCTGTACAACCACACATTTCATTACCAACATGAAAACTTTGAATATACAACCCTACTTACTAATGATTCTAAAATATTAAATTTTACAAAGACAGATGTCATAACCTCTTACAGTTCTCCGTGGATGATGATCCATGGCAATGTCAGAGCTTTCCAGTTTGTGAATATTGCTCCTGTATGGAGTGGAACTATGCCTCTGACCGCCAGCACTTCCTCGATACCGTGCAGTCAGGTGGAGAAATGAACCGTGCTGAGGATACAAGCTGGTGCCAAGTCCAGCCAGTGAGTTATTCAAGTTCTCGCCACCAGAAGGAGCTGATGACACACTGTCATCAGACATGCCATCGCACTCATTTCGATTGACTGCTAACAAATACAGGGTAACTTAAAAGCAATGTAATTCAGTACTGTTGCTGAGCTGCTGGGAAGAACAGCTGTTAATTTACATTCAACTATGAACTATAGCAATGTTATGTGTGCTGCACCATAGGCGAAAACAGGCAAGTACAGGGGTGCTGATAAGTCCTTAGCCTGACCAGGAAGGAAACAAGGTCACATTTCTGTCAGAATGACGTGAATTTCCTTCGGCGCCTTACCTTGCAGGAAAAAAAAACTTGATAACAGCTCGCATCTTGATGCTCTTGAAATTGCACACGTCCCTGACATGCTTCCGAGCTTGTTTCCTTCCTGGTCAGGCTCAGGACTTATCAGCACCCCGGTACCATCATTTTTCAATGCCTTTACATTACACAGGCATGTAAGCTACAGTTGCTGTGCTGAATAATGAACAAAACAGGAAGCCAAGTATTCTGTGCAAGAAAAGTGACACAACACTTCCATTACATGATAAAATTTACAGCTACATGGTGTGATATAACAATATCTACAACTATAATCAAAACACATTCCCTTTATAAAATGTGGAAGTCCTCTGGACATTTCAACAAGAAAACTGTCATTTTCAGGTGGATTTAAATTATACAGTTATTAAATCACTGATGTAATACGACCATTGTTGTTCCAAACGACATATAAAGAGCATATCTGATATATTACATCCAATAACCCCCACTCTGCATATGTGCTCTATATTCTTCATGATAAGCATGAATAAGGACTCACACCCATCACTATGTCCCTACTACACCCAGCCCACACAGGTTGAAAAATTATGTCATTAGAGAAATTCTACATTCAACTTTTCCAATGATGCAATACCATCATTAATGAACAACCCCAGAAGACTAACCCCTCTTTGATCTCAATTACGATATACAACTCACTCATGCATGTGCATGATCCCCAACCACCTTTCTCCTGTCTGTTGTGTGATGAGTGGCTTGCTGAACCAGTTGCGCCAACATTCCAGTGCTCGGTACATTTTCACTGACGGCCCTTTCATCTCCATATCATACTATATAATTTTTACCTACCAATGTATTATCAATAACCTCTTACACACACTTCTTTCTTTCCTTTCAGGACAGTAACACACTACCTCCTTGCTACAGATGTCAGTTGTTACCCACTAGAATGAATCACAAAATATTTCATCTGCATTTTAAACTTTAATATTTTAAATCATGTACTTTTTAAAAAGTTAGTATTTCACATCTGCACACTGGTTCACAAATGTCTGTAGTATCTCAATGAATCCATCTGTAATGTATCTCCATGAGGATAGCCATGTAAGTGGCCAAAACATGTTTATAATAAACTTCCATACACGTATGAGTACATGTTGGTTTTGCTGCCATATCTATTAATGACTCAACTGTTTTCTCACTAATGCACAAATATACAGCACTGAATGATTGGATCTAGCGAATATGAATTAGAAATAAGTGGGATGAAATGGTTATGATCTAGTTGAAGGAACAATTCCATCATTTGACTGGAGAGATTAAAGCAATGTGGCTTGTCACGAGAGTCACATCCCAGCAGACTCAAACATGCCATTCTCCCCACCACCACATCCCCCCCCCCAAAAAAAGCGAGAGAGATAGAGAGAGAGAGGGGGGGTGAAGAAAAAAGAAAGAAAATGAAAGAAAGAAAGAGAGAACTTTTTTGGTTAAATGAATTACAAGTGATTAATGCTGTAATCCAACTTTACACACACTTTCTATTCTAAAAAGAACTATGGTTATAAATCTCTACAGCTTTAGTTAGTCTGTAAACAAAGTCAACACCCACACAAAGACAAAGTCTTAGCTCAAAACTGGACTAAAACTGTACGGCTGACTTATCACCTACAGTAATTACTCATCTAATGAGCAGAAGTGCTGCTGCCCTTAATCAACATAATGAAAAGTGTGTTGTCTAAAACTTCATTGGGATAACATTTCTCTTGAACGTCACTGAGCAATACACGTTAACTTACCATCTCCTCCTACCAACATCACATCTGGATCAATACGACTCAGCTGACTTTCAATTTCTTCTATGTGACTATTCAGTTCAGCATTCAGTGGATGTTTTGCATCTACACCAGGACTCCGGAGTCTGTCCAGTGTCAGATAATAGCATTCCCTAGCTTTTGTAAGCAGAATAATGTGCTGGGAACGCATCTCACTAGTGATCATTTCACGGTGTTGATCTTCTAGTTCTTCAGCTGCCAATTTCTTGTAGATTGTAGCCTGCAAAACAGCAAACACTTCAAGATTACATACACTAAAAAAGTGATGGTTTTATCACATAAACAAATGTGGTCATCATAATCTTGTGACAAACAACCACTTTAGGCAAACTAGCCTATTCAGCAGCAACTTAAAATTAAATCTGTGTTTCTACACCACAAATTATGACATTAATGCACCAAAAATGCCTCAAGAAACAAAACTACCCGCAGATAAGATCTTCTGAGAAGTGTAAGAATTACAGATTACACAGACAACAGAAATATCATGCTGCACTGTGCCCAGAAGTTTTCTGTGATATAGTAAGTAGGAACAGACAGTTAATCACAGAAAAACTCTGTGAATACCAATGAAGCAGTTCAAACAACTACAGTACATGTTCTAACCATTCATTTCTCTGAACAAAAGAATATCATATAAACATATACATAAATAATACAAAGAAGTTTTAAACCCCAACTCTACTTCTCAGGAAAGTGCAATGGAATCACATGACAAGGCAGCCCAATATAAGCAGATGCTCACTTCACACAGTGAGCACACACCAATTACAAAGCACAAAAGCAATCCTTACTATGTCATTCATATTATTAATTTCTGTTAATTTATCTTCCATCATATTCTGTGTAGAACATCTGCTAGGGTATGCCACACCACGGGGAAGGAAAAGTGTTGTCTTCAACAAGACAGCATGGCAATTATGGTTCCCATAATTTTAATTACTACCAAGCAGCAATACATTTATATCCATAAAGAATAATATCATACATTCCCATACAAGAAATAAAATACCACAAAAGTGCTTCTGTAGGAAGTAATCATGAAATTACAGAGAGAGAAGGGGGGAGAGAGTGTGTGCATGTGTGTGTGTGAGAGAGATAGAGATATTTATGCTAGCTTCTATAGGACAGAGACATTATATTTACAGGAGTTTTGGTCTCTTTGATAATTACACTCATTAAAATAACAAAAGAAAAGCATACAAGAAACATTACAGTATATGCAATTTCCTCAGTCTCACAGCTTACATAAACATTTATCATAACCAGATTTCAGATTAAAATGCAATATAACTTCCAATGCACTATGAAAAACTAATGCAAGGCCATGCCTGTCTATTACATAATGCTTGAAAACACCTACCAAAATCATTACATTAAAGAAATATATGGTATCCACTTCACAACAGCCAGCAGTATGCTGTGCCAATTAATAATAATGTTATACAGGGTGACCCACGGGAACCTGACATCTTTAAAATAAACAGTACTCAGCTGTTTTTCAAGTAAATTCACATTTATTTATACAAAATTAAAGCTTAAAACATGCCATAGTAGATGGTTAAGTTTTAAAAATATCGGTAGGATGACGACCGACTTCTTGGATGCAGTTTTCAAGCCCTTTTTTAAAATCGTCCACGACATGGGCCAACAACTGATGACCGATTGGACGAATCTCCCAATGGAAGGCTTCCTTCAAACCATTCAACATACGGGGTTTGTGTGCATAAACACGCGACTTCAAATACGCCCAAAGGAAACCCCCCCCCCCTCAGCCTACATACTGAGTACTACCCATTCAAAAGATGTCGGGTTCCCATGGGTCAATCCTGTACTTACATACCTGATAAAAGGAAGCATATGGTGACTTTAACTGCTGAAATGCTTCAATTGCTTTTTCATGTTTATCTTCCTTCATTAATTGGCAAGCCAAAAAGAATCGACACTCTTCTATAAGGGCACTCATTTCAGCATTTGACAGTTCTTTCCTAGAAAACAAAGAAGTGCTTTCTGAAACAAATATGTCCCTTCAGTTACAATTCCATACATAGGATCACATGCCATGCGAAGACTGAAGGAATAGGTAACTTCACAGTACTCGACGGTGATATGCCAAAACTTCAACATTTTGCGTATAACACAAGTAAATGTATGTCACAAGGAAAACTTCCAGCGAAATTACATTTTGTTTTTCACTTTGCGTGTGTTTATTTTCTGCCTCCCCTACCTTCTGATAAAAAAACTCATATGTTCATCTGTCCTGAGTTGACCTTACTATTTATTGTCCCCCTGTAATCTACCTTGCAGTCATGGAAGGTGAATAGAGGTATGGCTCCACTCATTTTTAACCTCAGTGATGAATGGAGTGGATGGTCGATGGCAGACCCTGGCCACTTTACTCGCACAAAGCAGCCCTGGTACACAATGTACAGGTGGCTGGGTGGGATCCAGGGTCAGTCTGGACAGATGTGGATAAGAGAAAGTATCTTGTCCCCACTGTGTTTAGAACCCTGAACCATCCAGCCATACATATTATCCTCACAGTGTTAATGAAGTAGGTCTCAAATAATACTATAATTATGAGAGACAAGCTGGTGTGAATGGTCAGAATAAACTTGGCTCAAGACATAACAATCATCACACAGCATGTGACTGACAGTGCACATCAGTCGAAAGTGAACTTGTCAGTTAATACGTCAGTGAACTAAGACAGGTTAACGTTTCAGTACACACTACAGACGACACATCCTGAAGTAGGCTCCAGTAAAGTGGTTATGCATCAGACAGGTGTGGATGACTTACAACAGATTTACAACAAACTTGCTGCAATGGGCAGAATGATGATGTTCCTATGGGTGCACCACTCATTTCACCAAACATACACTGCCTCAAATACAATCCTCAATTCCTTTGCCATATAGCCAAAACACACCGATGGGTGGGCAAATGAAAAGTACTAACTTAAAACAAGAAATGAAAAGTTACCTTGGAAGTGAGATCCCTGACAGAAACATCAGCTGCCTCACTGCCAGTGATAGAAAAAAATAGTATGCTATGTAAGATTACATAACTGTCCACTTAACAAGAGACAGATAACGCACACTTCCAGTATGTTCAGGCAGGTGTGATCTGCAGAATGGAACCTTGAACTGTGCTCACAAACTATATGCACAGCACAATCTTCAAGTTTGGGACTTCACCTACAGCCTCAAATGTCATTCAGAGGGCAACCAGCCCTGCAGTTTAGTCACTTACAGCTTTATTGTTCATTGCAATTCTTTGATGGTTATATGTATGGTAAAAATGCTCTGCACATCCAATTTATAACATTAAAGAAATAGTAAAAGCAGAAGTTGAAGAATCTTAAGAAAGACAATAAACTGTGTGATGAAAAGGGCAAAGAAGAGAATAAAGCAATAGAACTTACCCCTGGTACTCAAACAGTCTTGTTTGAGGAGCACGTACTGTCTGGTTGCGCTGAAGTCTTTCCAACATTGGTAATGCTGCTGTCCAAAATAATAATGCTCTGGCTTCTATCGCATGTAAGGCACTAGAGCCCTCTGTTCGAGCAGACAGTGTTGATGCCTTTGAAATGAAGCAAAATATTTAAAAGCTTACTTTGAACAACAACCTGCTTCCAAAGTAGAATGAGTTACCTACCTGGAAATGATGCAAATAAATTAGCACCAACAAAAAAAAAATGGATGTGTATGTCAACTACACAGTACAAAGTATTAAAAACACAACTGCTCTTCACATTACACGCCATACGAAAACTCGACCATGATGATACACCTACCGGTGCTGCTCCATTCATTTTATACATCACAAATTATGGTACACAAAATTAACCCTTCATTTAAAAGTACTTCAGTGGTTAGTAAGACATAATGATATAAACAGCCGACTAGATGCAACAATGATAATTTTGTTAACAATTTCAATCAGCTCAACATGCTTCGTGTGATAATTTCGCCCATCCCCAGGAGCACTAGACAGTGTTTACAGCTTGTGGTATGAAGCATCGTCGGTGCTTTATACCACAAGCTGTAAACACAGTCTAGTGCTCCCAAGGATGGGCGAAATTATCACACGAAACATGTTGAGATGATTGAAATTGTTAACAAAATTATCACTGTTGCATCTAGTCGGCTGTTTATATTATTATATCAATGACACACGGTCACACTAACATTAAAGTTAGTAAGACGGTTTATTAAACATGGGCACACACCTTCCCACATCACTATGTTCAACTAGTCTCAGTATACATTTCTCAGAATCAATTAGGTGGAGTTGCTTCATTTTTTCTGTGTTGGATGAGGTTTTGTTAATAGACTGGTATCAATATCAGGACTTTATCCCACATGACAGTTGTGTGATCACTACCTTCCCCTCTTTGATCAAATATTTACCATGGTTCTGTACCTCTGTTAGGACATGCAGATCACCTGTCAGGAATTCTGGCTTTTCAGCTACAGTAAATCTAAGAGATAAATGTACACCATGAATTGTGGTTAACCAGTGAGTGATGATTAAAAAAAAAAAAAAATTACAAAATGCGTTACATTCAAATATTTATTTAAACTGAGATGAAATAAATAAGTCAACATGTTTGATATCAAAATATTCAGAGAACTTCTGATTTTTTTAAAATAAAAAACCAGAAAATGTTTTGGTGGGTGTCAAAAAAAGGATGTCTGGATCCCCAAGGCAGAAATTGCAATGCTTACCCGCCGTTCGAAGGTTCGTGCCAAATGAACTATCAGTCTGATGTCCAATCCATGGTTTCCAAGTACTCTAACTACTTCTATTCCTCTCTGTAATGTCTGTCGGAGCTCACCAAGATCCCCTTTAGCTTGGTTTGTATAAACCTTATAAGCTGCTGTCCACCTAAGGCAAAAATTGAGGTCATTAAAGTCTGGCAATCCCACAACATACGCCTGATTCCATGTCTGGTTCCTACGGTTATTTTCTTTATCAATTACAACAACCTACCATTTGGTCTGACTGACAGTACACAGCTGCTCTGTAATGTTTGCTGGTAGGGTAACAGGCCTGTCAGAACTCCAGTATCCAGCAGCCTGCTGCTCTTCTTGTGTTGCGTTAGCACAAAACACTGAAAAACCAATGATACAAAAGCATGGGTTGACTTCAATATTAATGGGTACAAAATTTCAATCTCTACTGTATGATCTTAAGGATAAAAGAAGATACTGGAAATTCAAAGAGGAAGCACAAGGTCACACTCTGTGCAGAACTCACTTTAGAAGAGACTATGCACTTCTTATAAGACAGACAACAGAATGAATGAATGTATGAAGGAATGAAAATTTTAATGAAAATCACACACACACAGTATTAAGCAATGCAAAACCAACATGGATAATCCTTCATGAAGATACAATTCTCACATACCAACATCCTTTACAGGACTCAGAGGATAACTGACGTACACTGCAGGACATACAGTACAAACTTGTCAATCTCCGAACTATAGTTAACCTTCAAACAACTGAATCTGTTTTTAAATTTTGATGAAATGGTTTTAAAAAATTAGTATTATTTGAACAAAAAATAAAAAATAAAATAAAATAAAAGAATGAAATAAATGGAATTTTATGAAAAATAACAAGAGATTATGCAACATGTCTTACAAACACAGTCAATTTCCTTGTTGCTTAAACATACATAAAAAAATTTCTTGGGGTGTTTTTTTTGTGCATGCACATATATGAACATTGAAGGTTAATTTCATCACCTTCTTTTTACATAACTACATTTTTAGGCACATTTGCAAAACTGCAAAAAGTGATTAATAGTTTTGCCATGACATGTCACTGTCTGTCTGTCTGTCCACACATCCACTGGAATAACTAAGCTACTACTCGACGGATTTTCATGAAATTTGACACGTCAATACTTTCTTAAAAATCTATCAAAAAATTTAGGTTTGATTAAAATCTCACAAGAATAATGGGCACTTTACATATCTATATTCATGAGAGTATCTCACTGAATTCTTATTAGAATGAAAAATGTTTCAAGCAAAAGTTGTGGACAAATTCAAAACACATATTTTATGTTCAGTAGTAACTTTTTTCAGAAGATTATGCAATTTATTTGATGTGGAAAAATATGGTACAGCCACACACACCACAGATGACAAAGTAAAACGGTGCATGCGCTTTGCATGCTGGATAACTGAGGCTACACATACACCCAGAATATGTGATACCTCTTGCTTTACCATGGCAACAACGTTTACAAAAATGCAAATTAATTTTATGTTTACACATACACTCCTTCTGTTATTAGTATTGCAAAGTGTAATTTTATAACACTCCAATGGATATGACTAAAAAAGGAGACACATTTACTATCATGAAAAGTTCACAAAACACCCAGTGCATAATATACTTCACAAACTACAGTGAATCATCCTCATTTCTCAGTACTTTTCTGTGCATTATAATTCTCCTGTACAATCAACATATTCAGTTAATCTTTAACTGTCAATTATTGAAGAAATGAAAACTTTGAAGTGATCCAATGAGCATGCCTGCTGTAGAATAATCAACACTTATAATTCCAGGAAACCTGCTAATTAGTGAACTGCCAGACCAGCCAATTTTTACACAGCTTGAAAAAAAAACACTCTTGTAAAACAAAGAGGATTATTCACATGCAAGGAAAAATTCTGGCAGCAAGCTACACACCCCATCTAGTGATTAAAGTGGAAACTGTATGGTCACATGGTCACAATGCATTAAAAAAGTGTTGCCCCTGATTTCTTGCACCATATCTGAGCATTGCAGTTTGCTTGCTTGCACCTTGATGTAAAATGTATTAATTAAAAATGGGAAGATGATCTTCAAATTACTTAAGAAAAGCAATCACAGCTTACAACACAAAATCAGGAATTCAACAACTCATGTAACAGGTTCAAGATGCAATGAAAGCAACTGGAAAATTCCTAAAAATCACATACTTCAATGCCAGATTTACTGGCCGCAAGCAACCAGAATTCACCATGTTTGACTGTACATGGTGTCATGTGAGTACAGATGGAATTCAAGAGATTTTCTTTCACATAATTATTCCTGTAAGACAAAGGCAGTATCGAATTTGCTGTTTGCCAACTGGCTAACAGATGAAAAATACTGGATGAATTACTCAAACAAGATTTCATTCCTGCTTATGCGGCAAGGGCAACCAGGGGCACTCTGAGCATGTGCTTGTAGACAGAATTATTGCTAGTGCTTTAGTCCTGACCTCAACTCAGGTAACCTTCACTTATTACCAAACATGAAAATGTTTACACACAAAAAATGTACACAACTGAAGAATTAAGCAAATGTGTGTGCGTGTGTATATATATATATATATAATCAGGCAGGAAACTTAAAACGTTACCCAAGAACTTTAGGTTGACAGTTGTACTGGCCAGAGTAGTTAATAAATAATTTTGCATTTAACCTTCACTAGATGAATGGGATACCCATGCTCTGTCAAACGTAACTCTTCCCAGACAAAAGTTTAAAAGCTGTCCTGGCAAGTGCAGGCCTTGGAATTGAAAACAACAGTCAACTTCAGCCATCAGCAGCTACACTGAGTTTTAAAGGCCAGACAAAAAAGGTCAGATATGTTCAATGCTAAGGCCTGTAGGTTCTGCTACCAGTCTGAATCCCCGCTGGCACAAAGGGACAGGGGAAACACCCAACTCTTCCATCACATGGATTTTTAACAACTTGCAAGGGGCTGGCAAAAATGTCACTGTATATCACAACTTATTCACTGTATCTGAAAATCATTTGTTACAGAGACAACACTACGTGCAAGCATATTTACTTATCTCAGCTTCACTGAATACACTTATGACAAACAACTGTTGTACCACATTACACCTATCAGAACAAGCATGGAAGGTAATTCCAAAATCAATTTTACCTGCAGCATACAGGAAAGCATCAATGTCAAGTCTGTTGAGTGTTTCAGTGCCAGCACAATTCAAATTGTTGCAGCTGAGCTGCAAACCATCAAACACCTGGCAATGAAAATCTGATCCCGGTTTCAGGCTGGTATTCTTCTTGTAGCTACTGCTAACATCCTGCAGTCCCAACCAAACTAGATAATGTAGCGAACCTGGATACAGTTTCTGTGACTCTAAAAATGGAGAGAAAGAACATTAACCTTTTGACGCCTAATGTCAACTATAGTGGTCGTACCGCACCGCTAACCTCTAAAGTTGCATTTTATATATTTATTCAACAAATATAGGTACTGAATATTTTAAATGTGGTATATAATCTCCATTTTTTTCTCTTCAAAATGTAGTTTGTTTCATAATTCTAACGTATTTGGTTCCTGTATTATTCACATTTTATATACAGAATGTGCTAAAAATTAAAAAAATAATTCCGGCGCCAAAAGGTTAAATATTAGGTGATTTCATGTACACATACTTATGAGTTTGACAAAAACCAGAAACCCACAGAAATACAAGATGCAAACGTGGTGTTCCCTTGACAAGAACTCCCCATATTCAAAGTGGTCCCATGGAAGAAGTCAGTATTTGATGTTCTACCAAAACTCCTGCAAGAATAATATTAAATATTCCTGCACATATGGTCCTCACATATAAGTCCATTTTGGGGGGATTTTTATTCAAATATTTCCCATTTAATACATTTAACAGGCTTTACAACCATTACTCTTCTCTTGATGGCTAAACTTGTATGCCTGTTGGTAACTGCCTGTGGACCACTTCATCACTTGCACACGACCAATCCCACGGATTCTGTTACACACTTTTTCACTGAGGCATATTACATATATGTCGCAGCAAGGTCAGAACTTCAAGCACAGGTCTCAATCTGTTCCAGTACATGATAAAGTGCTGTGACTTGACTTCACTGATTATGCGTGTAAAAAGAGCCCTGAGGCAGTTGTGAAGAAAGTGCACCTGTGTCAAAAACAAATGACTTTGGACTCACATGATTAGGTGGTCCATTATGACATGTATTTCATGAATTTCTCTTAACACTAAAGTTGCCCGTGCAATATACATCTGTGACTTTCGTAACTGGTATATTACGGAATAAATGCTTGCGTTCCAAATACAAAATCGATCCAGAACATGTTTATACTTGTATGTCCCTTACAATACAATTTTCCCCTTAACAGTTCTTTTCCACTGGTCTGTTGCAAAACTTCTTATGCCAGAAACACTATCAGAAATAAAAAAAGTAACTTATATCATTAAATTATTGTGAAAACAAAAAGACAAAATTAACTGAAAGATATCATTCAATCATACTGACAAATGTATGAAGAAATCAGACCAAACATTAAAGCATAATCAATCCATAAAGAAATAAACACTCATCTGCTAAAAGCAAATATTGATCCCACAACCAAATGCACAAAGTAACATCAGCAGCACCCAGAAATCAGAAGTGCAGGTTAACAGGCAGTGTTATAATAACTCCTGTGTGGCTAACTGAAAATTTTTTGAACATGGAGAGGTGGTTCATGTGGTGAGAACAACCCAATGTACAACTAGGCATCAAGTCAGCAGCCTTTCACACCGACATACATATGTCAAAACACATTACCATATTTACATATACTAAAGGATTATAAAGTTATACAAATGGAAAGTGTAATATTTCACCATCAAGAACCATAGCCATATTGCTTGCTAATTTAAGTCTTTTATTGATGTATTTATATATTTTATTTATTTACTTAGCAACTGACTATGGGCTGGACGGTCTGGGATCAAATCCCAGCGGGGGCAAGATTTTCCGCCCGTCCAGACCGACCTTGGGACCCACCCAGCCTCCTGTAAAATGGGTACTTGGTCTTTCCCGGAGGTAAAGTGCAGCTGGTGCGTGCTACTGACAAGGCACCCCCTTCTAGTGCCGCGGTCATGGAAGAGTAAAGCTACAAGGAACGTCCAATAATTCATCTACCTAAGCAGGAAAGAAGGCAATGAGTGGATTGAAACAAGTCTGTGCATGTTGGGACATGTCTTGAGGTGTCACATATGCAGCCTC
>Ga0123353_10009362_pt1 | contig 13507 bp, 1 predicted proteins | sample TergutLab28metaG_3_FD_92763 | JGI IMG/M metagenome (GOLD analysis project Ga0123353, IMG submission 92763) | Labiotermes labralis P3 segment gut microbial communities from Petit-Saut dam, French Guiana - Lab288 P3 | ecosystem: Host-associated > Arthropoda: Insects > Digestive system > Gut ... | reverse complement strand
GCGAAAGCGGTAGCCCCGACTACGGCTGGATCACATATAAATTCCCGAACGGGGAAAGATATGCAGCCGTGGCTTTGTTTATGCAGGCGTCCGATAACTTCCTGCTGATGCCGAGCCAGTGGGTCTATGAAGCGTCAAACGATAATGGCGAGACATGGACTCAAATCGGCGCCACAACAGCCGCGCAAAACTTTACTGATTACACGGGTAACACGTCAAAACGAGGTTTTCTATACGCGCACACGACCCCGTACGAGATGTACAGGGTCAGATTCACAGCCGTGAGGAATGAAAACACGGCCAGAATCATCGAAATCGGCAACATCGAGCTTGGCGCAGATTCAATAACCGTAGCCAGCACGACCTCGACAACGCCGTTTAAGAGTAAGACAGATACGTTCACCAGCCGCTGGACGAGTGCGAAAAACGATAACCAATGGGTTTATGTAGATCTCGGAAAGCAGTGCAAAATCGACGGGTTCAAGCTATATTGGGACATCTGCTACGCAAAATCATATTCGATCTCATATTCAAACGACGCGAAAAACTGGACTGACGTCTATACGACTACGAACGGCAAAGGCGGGGTTGAAGAAGGCGCCTTCGCGCCGGTTCTGGCGAGATATGTCAGGATGAGCGGGTTTAAACGCTCCGATGACAGAATGGGTTATCAGCTCAAGGAATTTGAAGTCTACGGCACAGACCCGTATGTTGTCCAACCGAAACCGCGACCGGCGCCTTTAGCCGACGGGACCCAGTACCTGACCGGCGGCGCGTGGAAAATACAAAAGGCGGCTTTTGTAAACGGGGACGGGTTTTCAATTTCCAAACAGGGGTTTGACGACAGCTCATGGAATGTCGCCACAGTCCCGGGCTCGGTTTTGATGAGCTATGTCAATAACGGCTCGGTTCCGAACCCGAATGTCGCAAACTATATCGAATGCAGTTCCGATACTTTCTTTACGGCGGATTTCTGGTACAGGGATACGTTCACCATCCCCGCCGCTCAGGAAGGCAGGAAAGCATGGCTCAATTTTGACGGCATCAACTGGAAAGCGCTGATCTACCTCAATGGCAGCTATATAGGCAGGATTGACGGCGCGTTCGTGAGAGGCAGATTCGATATATCGGAATTCGCCAATTACGGAGGGGACAACTATCTGGCCGTCAAAATCATTAAAAACGATACGACAGGCAACGCCAAGCAAAGGACGCTGCTCCATGCCGGAGGCAACGGCGGGAACCTGGGCAACGACTCCCCGTCCTTCCACGCATCAATCGGCTGGGACTGGGGCGGCACAGCCAGAGGCCGGAACAACGGTATATACGACAAAGTCTACATCAACTATTCAGACAACGTCACGCTGGTGGATCCGTTTGTCACGACGGATGTGGATTTGAGTACGCTGGCGACAGGTTATGTCAACATAACTACCGAATTAAAGAATTCCGGCAGCACGAGCGCCCAGGACGTCACGGTCAGAGCTGTTCTCAATCCGGGTAATATAACGATGACGGGTACGAGCGCGAGCATCGCCGCGAACTCCTCAACGAACATAAAACTCGATACCATGCAAGTTGACAACGTGAAACTCTGGTGGCCGAACGGCTATGGAGACCCGTTCCTGTATAAACTGGAATTATCCGTAATTATCGACGGAAAGGTCAGCGACACAAAGAGCATAAATGTAGGCATACGGAAAATCACATACGATACCGGCTCGAACAACAGGCTGTGGCTGTACTGCAACGGCCAGAGAATCGTGCTTTGGGGCGGCAACTGGGGTATGTCGGATATCAACCTGGCGCTTGACGAAAAGGGTTATGACGACAGGGTGCTGCTGCACAAGAACATGAACTTTACAATGATTCGCAACTGGGTCGGTATGGTCGAAAGCAAGGCGTTTTATGACGCATGCGACAAATACGGAATCCTGGTTGACGACGACTTCTGGCTGGCTAATCCAAGCGACGGCGCGAATCCGAAGGACGAAGCCATGTTCATGAGTACGGCCCGGGACAAGATTAAAAAGATAAGGAACCATCCCAGCCTTGTCATATACTGCGGCAGAAACGAAGGCAGCCCGCCGGCGTCGCTGAATAATGCGCTGTCGATCGCCTGTCAGGAATTTGACGGAACAAGGATATATGTTCCGGCTTCAAACGCGGGGCCGATGACCGGCAATGGCCCGTACGGCGTTCAGGACCCGAAACAGTATTTCAATGCCACGACAGCATTCAGGCTGCACACCGAAATGGGCCAGATGAACATCCCGACATATGAATCGCTGGTTGAAATGTACACGGAGAGTTATCTGTGGCCGATCAATGACGTATGGGGGATACACGATTACACGCAGAGCCACGGGTATGCGTTTGCGTTCCAGAACAGGATGGACCTCTACGGCAAACCGACCACGATCAAGGACTTCGAGAGAAAGGCCCAGTTGGTCGGGTATGAGTCGCATAAGGCAATGTTTGAGGGCCTTGCAGTCAGGGAAGGCGTAGGTCTTCTGATGTGGATGAGCAATCCCGCCTGGCCTTCGACCGTATGGCAGACTTACGACCACTACCTTGACATCAACGGCGGATATGCGGGCGTCAAGAAGGCGAGCGAGCGGATACATATCCTTATGCACGCTACAAACGAAACGGTTTTTGTCCTCAACAAGACACTCAGCGATTATTCCGGCGCGAACAGCCTGACATATAACACCAAAGTCTACAATCTCGACGGTACGGAGAAATATTCCAATACGGCGAGCGTATCGGCGGCGGTCGACACAATCAACAATACGGGATACGTAATTCCGTTTTCTGCGATTGATGATTTGTCCAATGTGCATTTTGTCGTGCTGACGCTTTCGGATCAGAAGGGGACAGTACTCTCGACGAATTATTACTGGAGGGCGAAAAACTCCACCGGCAGCGGAAACCTCTGGTATCCGGACTACTCGCAGTTTAACGAAATGGAGACGGCGGAGTTTACCGGTTCCGCTGTCAAGGAAACTATCGGCGACAGGACAAAGCTTACGGCGACGATAACCAACACGAATGGTAAAGCCGCGGTAATGGTGAGGTTCAAGGTCAAGCAGCTGGGTACGGACGAGAGAATTCTGCCGGTGTGTTATGACGACGAGTACTTCCTTGTGCTGCCCGGCGAAAGCAAGGTTGTCAGCATGGATTACGCGACTGTCGACGCATACGGGAATGAGCCGCAGCTGTTCATCGAAGGCTTTAATGTCGACAGGACCGAGATTCCGGTAACCCTTGCGCCGTCCGAAATCTACCGGAACGTTGCGTTGCGGCGCGCGGTATATCATTCCAGCATTCCGGCCAGCAACTACAACAACACCGGCCATCTGGTGACCGACGGCATCATCGACTCCGTTACCAATTATGCCAGCAACTGGACAAGCCGGGGCAGCAGCAATGAAAGCGTCTACATAGATTTGGGCGCGAATAGCCTGATTGACAAAGCCGTCATCTATTGGGGCGCCAACTACGCCAGAACCTATGACATCCAGGTATCCGACGATGCAAAGACATGGGTCACCGTGGCGTCCAATGATCTCGGCGCCGGCGGCGTCACAACAGACGAATTCGAGCCGGTGACGGCCTGGTATGTGCGGCTACTCGCCAAGACGTCTTCGGGGACTAACTTCATCGTCAGAGAAATGGAAGTATATGGCAAGAATAACGTCGTTTACTCTATAGGCGACCTTCCGAAGCCTGAAGCCGACGGCACCCAGTATCTGCGGGGCGGCAACTGGAGGATTCAGAAAGCTTCCGAAGTAGCCGCAACCGGCGCGCAGCTTACCGCCGGCGCATATAACGACGCATCCTGGCTGCCGGCTACCGTGCCGGGGACTGTTCTGATTTCTTACCTGAATGCGGGGGCATTGCCGGATCCCAATATAAGCGACCAGCAGCTGCTGATTTCAGACAGCTTCTTCACCGCCGACTACTGGTATCGGAACAGCTTTGTCATTCCGCTCGAAAGGGAAGGGCATAAAGTGTGGCTGAACTTTGACGCGATCAACTGGAAAGCGGATATCTACTTCAACGGCCACAATGTAGGAAGAATGGAAGGCGCGTTCATCCGAGGGAAATTTGACGTCACGCAATATGTCAACTACGGCGGGGAAAACTATCTTGCCGTATACATCATCAGAAACGCCAATCCCGGAAACGTAACCGTCCAGACAGCGGCGTCCGCCGGGGGTAACGGCGGAACGCTGGGGCAGGACAACCCCACGATCCACGCGGCCATCGGCTGGGACTGGGTACCCACGATCCGCGGCCGGAACATCGGCATCTATCGGGACGTCTTCATAACATATGACCAGGATGTGCAGCTGCTCGATCCCTGGATAGTCACCGATCTGGACGTCGAAAACAAGGATTTCTCAAAAGCGGATATATATGTAAAGACCGATGTGAAAAACACTACGGACGCTCCGGTTGAGGCTGTTATCTCGGGAACGATCCGACCCGGCGGCCTTACATTCAGCCAGACGGTCACGCTGGCGGCCGGAGAGAGCAAATCGGTGGACTTCGATAAAATCGTTATGAATAATCCGGAGTTGTGGTGGCCCAATACATACGGCAAACAGCCGCTCTACGATGCGGAGATTTCACTTTCCGTGGGCGGTGCGCGGCTGGATCACAAGAGCTTCAAGTTCGGCGTCCGCAAGTATACATACGACCCCGGTTCCAATACGCAGCGGCTGACGATTTATTGTAATGGCACACGCGTTTCGGGACGCGGCGGTAACTGGGGCATGGACGATTCCAACCTGGCGGCCACCGAGGAAGAATATGATATCAAAGTCCGCCTGCATGCCGAGGCCAACCTGACAATGATCCGCAACTGGGTCGGCATGACCAACCACAAAGCCTTCTATGAAGCGTGCGACAAATACGGGCTCATGGTATGGGACGACTTCTGGCTGGCCAATCCTTCCGACGGCCCGAACCCCAATGATAATGCCATGTTCCTCAATAATGTGCAGGACAAGATCAAACGCATCCGCTACCATGCGTCGCTGGCGATATACTGCGGCCGTAACGAGGGTAATCCGCCTGCGGCTTTGGATACGGGCATGCGCAGCCATATCGCCGCTCTGGACGGCACCCGCATTTACACGCCGCACTCGTCTACAATGCCTGTCAGCGGAAACGGCCCATATGCGGTGCAGGATCCCGTCTACTACTTCGACGCGGCGCCAATGACGCTGCACACCGAGCGGGGGTTGCCCAACATTCCGGCCCTGGAGAGCATGAAAGCCATGCTGACGCCCGACCACTACTGGCCTATGGACGTCGTTTGGGGTATCCATGACTTCACAACGGGCAGTGCGCAAAACGGGAACAGGTTCATGACCGAAATGCGCCGCTACTCCAACTTCAACAGCCTTGAAGAGTTCGTGCGTATCGCTCAAATGGTCAACTACGACAACCATAAGGCATTGTTTGCAGGCACAATGGCTGCGCAGGGCAACGGTATGCTGATGTGGATGAGCCAGTCCGCATGGCCGAGTATGGTTTGGCAGACTTACGACTATTACTATGACACAAATGCCGGTTACTTCGGCCTGAAAAACGGCAGCCAGCCGATTAATGCCATTTGGGATCCGCGAAACAACGACCTGGTTTTAATCAACGCAACGCCTGTCGCTCAGGAAGACTTGCAGGTGGTTGTCAAGGTATATGACCTTGGCGGTGTTCTGGTGCGGACAGATTCATACACCAGAAGCATATCGGCCGACGGGAAGCTCATCGTCGGCAAAGTGAAATTCCCGCCGTATACGACTGACATCAAATTCGTCAGAACATATGTATATGACAAAAATGGGGTTCAAATAGCAGGGGACTTCTCCTGGACGAACACCAGAGCCTATCAAAGCTACGCGGATCTTGCAAATATGCCGAAGACATATGTGGAATCCGAAGTGTTATCCTACGTCAGCGAAAACGGGATTGTGAAAGCCCGGGTGCGCCTGTCCAATAAAACACAGACGCCCGCCCTGCTGATTCGTCTGAAAACGCTCATAGGAAATACGGAAGAGCGCGTACTCCCGGTTTACTATGACGACAACTACATATCCCTGATGCCCGGCGAATCGCAGGTTATCTCGCTGGAATTTGACGCAAAGCGCCTCAACGGGCAGGATGCGACCTTTGCCGTCGAGGGATGGAATCTGTTCGCAGGAAAAGTAGGCGCGACGCCGGCGATGTTCCTCGAAGAAGTCGTGCAGCGCGACGGCTATACCGTGCAAACGGTGGAATCCGGCACATATGTATTCACCGTCAACGCGTATTTCGCCGACAAAGCGCCTTACCTCACCCCGGTCCTGGCTGTATACAAGAACGGTAAACTTTTCGCCACGTCAATCGCGGAGCATACTTCAGCAGTTTTGGCAGACGGCGTTTACACATTGAAGACGCAGCCGATTGTCCTCCCGGACGGCGATGATCTGGGCGAGTATGAGGTCAAAGTCTTCCTCTGGGACGGGGACTATATTCCGCTTCGCATGCCGAAGGTTTTGGGCGGTTACGTAATAGACTGGGTCAAACTGCCGAATCTTCAGCCGACGAAATCCTATATTGTTGAGGGCTTCAACTATGCCAGCAGCGCGGAGCTTTCATCGACGTATACGAACAACTCGTCGGCTACAAGCCAGTCCTTCGAGCTGATCGACGCCCCCGGTATCACAGTCAACGGGAAAGCGGCGCGGCTCAACTATTCCATCGGCTCCAGCGGATATGCCGGCCGGTACAGGGCGTTCAGCGGCAACTGGTCCGCTTTCGACCACTATTGCCTCTGGATCAAGGGGGACGGCAGGAGAGGCGACGTGATACTCCAGATCAACGCCGACTGGGAGGTGCACCTCAACACCTTCAACGGACTGAGCGGGCTTCCGTTTTATGATCAGAGTTCATTGGAATGGCAATACCTCGAAATCCCGTTCAGCGAATTCAAACACAGAAACTATCCGACAAATATGACGCCGCTTGATTCCTCGCAAATCAACAGGATCGCGTTCTATGTCAACGCGATAGCCGCCAGCGGCGCGATCAGCGGCGGCCAGCTCTGTTACGGCGACGTCAGCGTGAAGGCAAAGAACAAGCCGTTCAGCACACTTGATTTTGTCCCGATAGACCGCCAGGGCGGAGCGGCCAATACGTTATTTACATTCACGGTGTCGACCAAGCTGGCAGACGGCGATGGCATATACTCCGATCCGGCGCCGGGCCAGGTTGTGTTCGATGTTGAAGACGCGCCCGACGGCATAACGATTAACAGCAGCGGCGTTGTAAGCGTCAACGTTGCGCAGCCGGGCAAATACATCATCACCCTGGTGGCGACATACAACGGAACTGTCTACAGAACGACCGTGCCGGTACGCATCGCCGCATAGCAGTATAATGGCACAGAGACAGGCTCCGCGTCTTGCTCCGCAGGACATGGGGCCTGTCCCCTTGCACAGTGAAAATATTTTGACAAGTACTGTGTAATGTTGATATAATTGATATGAAATAAGTAACTATTGTTTACTGTGTGTGTTATTCAGGTCACCGTTTGCGCAGCGGACGCAATGCTGTTTTCTTTAGATCAGTGTTGTGGGCTTTTAAGATGCGTGTTTCACGTACATTAAAAGCGCCCGGGGGGGCGTCCGGATCGCTTTCGCGTTACCTGTCATAAGCAATGACTTTGTTCAGGGGAGGTAATGCCTGCTATAAGTTTTGTTTTGACTATTATACTAAAATTGGAGGAACTATTATATGGACCATCGAAGATTTATAAGGACAGTCGCCATATTACTCACCTTGCTGATGATTGTGCCGGCATTCACGGCTTTCGCAAGACCAATAACACCGGACAACACCTATACGTTTTATCACGTTCCCAACGCACATATTGACACCGCGTGGAGATGGCCCTACCAGCACACAGCCGAGGTGGTCATCCGCGACACATTTAACAGGGCGATAAACGCTCTGAAGACAAACCCGGGCTACAGATTCACCATGTCCGCGTCGAAGCACTACGAGTGGGTCAAGGAGTACTATCCCGCTTTTTATGAAGACGTCAAGACAATGATCACCGGCGTGGACGCAAACGGCCAGCCCAAAAACGCAGGCTGGGGCGAGTGGGGTATTGCCGGCGGTCAGGTTGTGGAACCCGACCTTAATTTAATAAGCGGCGAATCCTTCGCGCGCCAGGGGCTTTACGCCCAGCATTTCTTTATGGAAGAATTCGGCATGCAACCGCTGGTCGCATACGTGCCGGACGTTTTCGGTTTTTCCGGGCAGTTCCCGCAGTTTATCAAGAAAACCGAAATGAAGTATTTCGTTGCGACCAAACTCAACTGGCAAAACGACAACAGCGGGCTGGATTTGAGGTACGGCGGCTTTGATCCCGGCGTATTCCATCAAACGCAAGCCGGCGCTACGACCCGCGAGTCGGATATCTACTGGTGGGAAGCGATCGACGGGTCCGACGTACTTTCATACAACTGCAAGTACGACTACGTCAGCGCATATGCCCTAACAGACCTGACAGGCAACGGAACCAACACGGTATTCAACCGCAACCGTAAATCCGGGACCGTCAACTACAATCCGGGCGACGGCAGCAGGCCTTATGCCTATGACTATGACAGCTATTGCAAAATCGCCCTGGGTATGTTCGGAACCGGAGACCACGGCGGCGGGCCGAATGTTGGCAACAACAGCGGGCAGCACGGCTGGCCTGCTACCATGAACAACAATACGGGCGTTAACGGCGTGACGGTCAGAGCGGCGAATATCGAGGAATTCTTCCTTGCCCTGGAAGACCCTTCGTCATGGGAAACCGGGTACAGCGATAAATCCCGTGTGTTCAGGAGCGTGGGCGAGAATTATCTCGCGTATCACCGCGGCACATACACGTCATGGTCCCGCATCAAGAAATATAACCGCCAAAACGAAATCCTGGGCGAGACGGCGGAAAAAGCCGCTACGCTGGCATTCTGGGCAAACACAATCGAAAACAACGGGTCGGACAGGATACAGGCAGGCTGGGACAAAGTCCTGATAAACCAGATGCATGACGTGCTTCCGGGTACATGCGCCCCGTATCAGGTTTACGTGACGTATAACAATCAGGAACTGGCAAAGAACCTGTTTACCAACGTGCAGAACAACGCGCTGCTGGGCCTTGCTTACCGCGCGGATACGACCGTTGACGAAGGCGTACCGGTGTTCGTGTACAACCCGCTGTCATGGAGCAGGGACGGCGAGACGACAGTCAGCCTCAAGCTCGACAAACAGTATCCGAACATCAAGGTCTTCGACGGCGCGACTGAGCTGCCGGTGAATATTCTGGAAAACAAAGCGGACGGATCGGCAAAAATAAGCTTTATAGCCAAAAGCGTACCCTCGCTGGGCTACAAGGTGTTCAAGGCAGTCGGTACCAGCGACGCGGCGGCGTTTGCCTCCGACGTTGCGTTTGTGGAAACTGATACGGAAATTATCGTGAGCAACGCCAATATTCAATTCACGGTCGATAAAGAAAGCGGCAATATTTCCAGCATGATTAATAAAAAGGACGGCAACCGCGAGATATTCTATACGGGGGACTGCCTTGCCAACGAATTGCAATATGTTACCGGTGAAAACGGCGCCAATAACTGGGCAGCATGGGACGTCGGCTGGACAGACGTCGGCAACCCCGCCCGTGTCTGGAACAGGGTCGATACCGCGCAAGTCTGCCAGGTCATAAGCACGTCCAAAGAAAAAGTTACCATAGCAGTCACCCAGAATTTCCGCAGCTCTTTTGTTACGCGTTATATATCGCTTCTTGCGGGAAGCGACAAAGTCGACGTCAAGATGGAAATAAACTGGGAAGACACGGACACGAACCTTAAACTTGCATTCCCGATTGCTGCCGACGCAAGAGGCGCAAGCTATGAAATAGCGTACGGCGCAATGGACGGCGCCAAGGAAGTCGCAAGAATGGACGCGATTGACGATATGCACCCGTTTGGTGGTATCGGTGCGCTTGGCCGCTCTACGTTCCGCGGACCCAGCCGGTTCTTCGCCCAGCGCTTTGAACAGCCCGGCCACAAGTGGATGGACATCACGGCTGACGACAAATCCTTTGGCGTGAGCATCCTCAACGACGCAAAATACGGATACGACGTTCTCAGGTTTACCAGGGGAGGAAGCCAGACGACGGACGGATGCGGGGACAGCCCGACCCTTCCCGAAGGCGAGTCCTATGTAAGGGCGCGTATTTCCGTACTGCGTTCCGCATCATCGGCAAATTCGGACGAAGAACAGGCAAAGTACGGCTCGGGATCAGTGAAGATAGACCGGGGATACCAGGAGTTCAACTATTCCATATATCCCCATACCGGAACATGGCAGGCCGCTCAGACATCGTCAAAAGCTCACGAGCTTTGCTACCCGATGACTTCGTTCCAGGCGGCGCCGGGCAACGGCGGAATGGGATCTTCGAGGTCCTTCCTGTCCACCGACAAAGCAAATGTCAAAATCGGGGCGCTCAAGAACCAGCATGACGCCCAGAACGATAGAAACACGTTTATTGTAAGGCTTTGGGAATCAGACGGCGCAGATACCCCCGTAACACTGACGCTCCCGTCGAATGTATTATCCGCCAAAGAGGTTAACCTTCTTGAACACGATTGGGAAGGGAAAAAGCCGCTTACGATAAGCGGAGACAAAATCTCGCTGACAATCAATCACTATGAGGTACTGACACTTGAGGTCAAACTGGCGGAGTACGCGCCCGCACAAGCCCAGCTCACTCAGCAGGGCGCGAACCTGAGTTCATTCTTTAATCTCAACGGCGTCAGCGACGACGATAACCGCACGGCGGGCAACCTGGACGGAAGCGGCAACAGTGTTCCGCTGCGCAACTGGCCGGCATCCGTCAATTATCAGGGTATCAAGTTCAACATGGGTCCGGCGGTGGGCAATAACTACGTCACAGCCGCCGCACAGACAATTCCGCTGCCGGCCGGACAGTACGGCAAGGTATACCTGCTTGGGGCAGGCGCCGGGAGCGGCGTAAAAGCCGGCGACTTTACGGTGAAATACACAAACGGCGATACCGTCGTCAAAAACGTTGGATTCGCAATCTGGAACACCGACCTGTCCGGGTACGACCGCACAACCAGGTTGGATTCGAAACCCTACGTATACGATTCCATAGGATATGTGTTCACGCATTATCACGACGGGGTAGCCGATCAGATGACGCGCGACAATTTCCTGTATGTGTACACTATCGACCTCGACCGGTCAAAGACTGTCGAAAGTATAACGCTTCCTGACGCTTCCGGCGTCAAGATAACGGCGATTACCGTCGCGGACAGCGCGATACCGGGCTTTGCCGGGATATACCAAGCTCCGGACGCATTTGTTGCGGCGCCCCCGACGAATGTGACAGCCTCGGTGATTGAGTCGAATCAAAATGCGTATATCACCTGGACGGCTCCCGGTCCCGATGTCCGGCACTATAGGGTATACGCCGGATTGACTCCCGATTTCAGCATCACCGGCAGCATTCAGGCGGGTTCCGCCGGGGGCATGTCGACAAGCTTTATCTATGAACCGTATAACAGGAGGGACACTTTCTACTTCAAGGTAATCGCGTTCTATCCTGACGGCAGCCAGTCGGAGCCTTCGCTGGTCAGCAACGCCGTCACTGCCGGGATCCCGCCCAGCACGGAATGCGACATAATTGAGGTCGACGCGCCGCTGAAGATGGTTGGATCCAACATTACGGCTACAGTGTCAAATCACAGGATATCGATTAACATGTCCGATATGATCAGGGTAAGCGATAAAGCAACCTGGGCTATGTACAGCAACGCGGGATATACGACGCTTGTCGCCGACAAGAGCATAAACGGGCTGCTGTCGGGCGCTAATGTCAGGTATGTCAGAGTCACCGCGCAAGACGGGATAACCAGAAAAGACTATGTGGTAACGATCACCCGCAGGACCGACGTCATAGGCAGATTTGCGGTCGCGCCTCCGATGGACGGCACGCTCGACCCGGCTGTCTGGGGCGGTAAGGTCTTCACGCTCGCAGCAGGCGCGGAAGGCGTTAACCTCATGTATTTCTTCCCGATAGACGGCTATCCTCCCGCCGGGTTTAATGCCGACATATATCTGGGCTATGACGCAAGCAACCTCTATCTGGGAATGATCGTAAACGACCCGCTCTGGCAGCCGGCCCGGCCCGGCTCGGGCACGCTCTGGCAGGGCTGCGGTGTCCAGGTCAACGTCTGGAGTACCAGAACGACAACGTCGAACGCCAGATCCGAATACGGCTTCGGGCTTGGCGCGGCAGGCCCCGCCCACTGGATGTGGGCTACGGCTTCCGGCGGCACGTCCATGCCCACGAGTTATAACAACTACAGTATCAGGAGGGTCGGCGATACCAGCACGTATATCTACACCATAGCAATCCCGCTCAGCTCATTCAGGTCAGGCTCAGCCACGAACCCGTTGGCGCAGGGCCAGGAGCCGTGGTTCTCAATATCCTACAACTACCCGAACCAAAGCAGCGACAACATGATCTGTGCATTCAATATGGGATTCATGGCAAAGAATATTAACGAGGCCCGCGCCCTCACACTGGGACCCGCCGTCCCAACCGAACCCAATGCCATAATCAACTCCTATATCACCGGCGACAAGGTAGAGTCCGTAACGCTCCGCGCGGCGACTCCGGAGAATTCGGTATTGTATCTTGCCGCATACAGCGAATCCGGCAAGATGCTGAAAGTGGAATCTTACGGGTTGACGCAGGCAGGCGGGCAGGAATTCCCTGTCAACTTTGATTTCAGCGGCGCAGCAACGGTGAAGGCATTCATGTGGGATAAAGACATGATACCGCTGACAGCGGCAAGGGATTTGTTCAGTTAGTAAATAAACGATACACGGTAACGGTTCATCTGCCTGCTTCAGCAGGGCGGATGAACCGTTCTCCTATTTTTACGGGCGACCGGGGACGGTTGCCCCTGCAATTCATACGTCGCATATTTGTAACCTACTTGTAATGTGTAAAGGCGAAAATACTGTGTATCCCCACTTGTAACGGGGTTTTCTCCATAGTATAATATTTACGCTGAATACAATGCTTTTCGGGATGTTTCCCGGTGTTTTGAACGGGGGTATGCGTATTGAAAATATCTGGCAAATGCACTATATATATCTGGCATGGCGGAGCATTGCCGTGAGAATGCACTTAAAAGCCAGCCCGTTACCCCGATTAATACGAAAACCACACATTCCGCGCATTATTGCGTAATAATAGTAAAGGAGAAAATGATTATGAAAAACAAATCAAATAAACTCATATCCACGCTGCTGGCGGCGCTGCTCATGTTCAGCCTGCTTACGGCAATGCCGCTGAATGTGGGCGCGGCGACGACCCATTCTGTCAGCAACGCGGCGGAGCTTGGAACCGCCCTCGCCGGCGCTG
>Ga0123353_10009361_pt1 | contig 13508 bp, 18 predicted proteins | sample TergutLab28metaG_3_FD_92763 | JGI IMG/M metagenome (GOLD analysis project Ga0123353, IMG submission 92763) | Labiotermes labralis P3 segment gut microbial communities from Petit-Saut dam, French Guiana - Lab288 P3 | ecosystem: Host-associated > Arthropoda: Insects > Digestive system > Gut ... | reverse complement strand
TTCTTCCCGAAGTCGATTAGGTGCGGCAGCAGCTCCTTGAGCGCGCCCAGGAGTACCCCGCCGAATTTTTTCGCCATGTCGGCCACGAGGGGCAGCAGCGCCTTGGCCGAGTCGATTATCCCGTCTATGGTCTCGCGCACGGCGTCCCCGTCTATGCCGAACTTCTCGAACATCTCGCCCATGAGCGAGTTGTCGCCCCTCATGAAGTGGATGAGGTCGTCGATTGCGAGCGCTATCAGGACTATCACGGCGACGATCAGCAGCATTTTGGCGTTGATCTTGCCAAGCCCCGAGCCGACGCCCTTGATGAACGACAGTATCTTGCCGGCGTTCATCGCCGCGACGACCGCCCCGACCGTTATCCCGACCAGCTTCATCAGGTTCTGGACGCCGCCCAGCCTGTCCGCGACTTTGGCGACTGCGTCGCGGGCCCTGCGCAGGACGACGACGACGCGGCTGAAGCCGCTGACCATCATCTTTGCGATGCTCTGCGTGATTTTGAGCATGTCGTCGGTTTCGGCGACGAACAGCCCCCATTGGTTGCGTATGTTCCGCATGGCCCCGGATATGCCGTAGCCCAGCTCCCCGAAGCGGCTCTCTATGCTCCCCGCGTTCGCGACGAAGGCGTCCCTGAGCGCGGCTGCCGAGACCTTCCCCTTGCTGACCATGTCCTGCAGCGCGTCGGCGGTGACGCCCATCGAGTCGGCGAGCATCCTGACCGTGCCGGGGCTTTCCCGGAACAGCGACATCATAGAGGAGGAGTCCACGGCGCCTTTTGTTATGGAGGTCGTGAGCCTGTTAACCAGCGCGTTGCTCTCCTGGGCGCTCTTGCCCGTCGCCATGAAGTTTTTGTACAGCAGCCCGGCGAATTCCGCGGCCTCCCCGACGCCGGAGAACACGTCCGCGTTCTGCGCGAGCTTGCCGACCGTGTCGGCCATGTCCCCGTACGACTGCCTGGCCCCGTTCGCCGCATCGAGTATCGCTTTCTGGATGTCCGCCTGCTCGCCCATGCCGCGCGTCGCGTCGCGTATCTTGTCGTTGACGCTCCCGAACTCCTCGGAAAGGTCCTTGAGCTTGGCGAGCGAGAACCCGACCCCGATTGCGCCGAGCAATTTGGTGGCGGTGCTTTTCAGGGACTGGATGCTGTCGTTAACCTTTTTCTCCGACGACTTGTCGACCTCGTAGCCGAACGCTATGGCTATGTCGCGTATGGTCACTTCGCCCGCACCCCCCTCTCTTCGCGGCACAAAAATGCCGCCCAGCAAAAGGCGGCCATGTTTCCGTATGCGTTGATTCGCGCGTTTTGTTGTGTATGTCTTGACATCTATGGGCGGGCGCAGCTAAAATAGGGGACGGCGTTGCCATAACGGTAGGCGGTTAGCCGATATCCTCCGAACGTAACAACGAAAGGGGGTGAGGCAAAGTTGTCATTGTACGAAACTTTTTCGCTACTAATAGCACTCATATCTGCCATAGGCGTGGTATGGGCGGCATACATAGCGTGGAGGTCTTACAAGAACAAACGAAAATAGCCGCCCCCAAGCCAAGGTTCGGCTATTTTCTAGTCATAACTTAGGCTAACCGTTTACCGGCAACGCCTTCATGATGCAATTATAGCATCATTTCCCCGGTTGTCAACGCTTGGTTTGTCGCTCGGCTATGCTGTCTGCATCAAGCAGGTCGCGTACAGTCCGACTTGCTTGATTTATTAGGTATATCGCAGCTTCTATGAGCAATTTCCCTTCTATGCCTTCGGTATTTACAGCTATGATAAGGACTGTTTCGGCGCTATCCAACTCGCTTAGTTGGGAAATGATTCTATTCTTTATATCGCTTGACATGATATTTTACTCCAAAAATTCCTTGATTTTCTGGAGGATACCTGATATATTATGTCTATCAGGCGCCTCCGGGTGTTTGTGGAAACAACTCGTTTGTCTTGTGAGGATTTGGCGGGTTGTTTCATTTTTCGCCCCCTTCGCGGTCGCAGTACTCTTTGCAAGCCATCTTGATGACGGACGACACCGTGACCCCTTTCTTCTCGGCCACGGCAAGCAGCCTCTCGTATAGTTTGTCCGGTATATTGACGCTGCGTATCACTATGCCACCCCCTTTTCATATAACCTATTATAACACAACGGGTTATAATAGTAAAGGGGGGGCTTTCGGATTCAATAATAATTACGTTGCTTTTTTTGCTGCGGCGCTATATTATTATCACAGCCAAAATATTGGAAGGGGGCTCGTCAAATGACATGTCCGACTTGCGGCAGCGAGAACGTGGCGGTTCAAATGGTCCAGACCGGCGGCGTGACGAGGACGAAGGGTAAGGGGTGCTTGTTCACAATCGGGAGGTGGCTCCTGATCATCAGCACGTGCGGGCTCTGGCTCGTGTTCGGCAAGAAGAAATCGAAGAGCGTGACCGACTTCAAGAACCAGAAGCTCGCGGTGTGCTCGAACTGCGGCAACAGCTGGCCGGTCAAGTAGCGGCTCCAAGCCGCGCGCTGCGCCGGAAGCGCCCCGACGTTTCCGGCGCTACCTTATGCCATTCGCTCCCCTTTTGAGCTCGTCGGCGTGCCACGCCTCGATGTCCTGCTGCATGCGGAACAGCGCGAAGAGCTTGAGCGCCTCGTCGAGCGTGTAGCATTCCTCCAGCTCGTGCTTCGACGCGACTTTCGCGCCTACGAGCGCCCACATGCGGAGCTCGAGGTCGAAGAACCGCGACACGTCCAGCTCCCCGTACTTGCCTACGCCATCTTCCGAAGGAGCCCGTTTGCAAGGTTTCCAAATAGGCCGCCGAGCCTCTTCGAGATATCCGGAAAATTTACCTTTATCACCTCGACCGCGAGGACAAGCATGTCAAAAATACAGCAGCAGAAGATTTCGTTTGCCGTGTCTTCGTCGAGCGTCTTTTCTTCGCCTTCGCCATCTATCAAAACAGATACGTTTTTGCGGTTCGTCAAGAGGAGCTTGAGGATGTGCTCTGTCTTGTCCCCAGACACCGTCGACAGCCCGCCAGAAAGCATGGCCGCGACCTTTTCCGCGTCCATGTCGGCGAAGCCCTCGGCGTCGCCCCTTGCGGCCTCCCCGGCCATCGGCAGCAGCGACGAAGCCACCGGGGCTACAAAGGCTATTATCTCACCGCTCATGTAAGCGCACTGGAAGGCGGGGAACGGCCTGATGTAGAACCTGTTCCCGCCGATTGTTTTCTGCGTGGCGTCAAACTGTTTCATCCGCCCCCCCTATTTCTCGCCGCCCCACGTGGCGTCGCCAGTGTCGATAACGATCTCCCGGTCTGCGCTCTCCTTGCCGAACTCGCGGTTGGGCGCCTTTACTACCCATGCCTGCGCCGCCGAGAAGATAAGCCCGCCCTTCGTGTCCTTGACGAGGACGGGGAAAATGCCGTCGCCCGTCGCCTTGTCCTTGTCGTACAGCTTCTGGCAGTACGGGACCGTCGGGGACTGCTGCTGCACCGTGACGGTCAGTTTTGCCGTGTTGTCGGGGTCCAGCGACCGCACGACCTCGCCGTCGCACCCGACCTTCTTCGTAACCCCGTCGCCGTTTGCCTCGATGGACACGAACGTGCCGTCCGAATAGCCCGTGACCACGTGCGGGCCGATCGACACGAGGACCTTCCTCGGGTCATATGTCTTAACCATCAATTATTCCCCCTCAGTACGTCAGGCTGCCCGAGATTTCGGCGACGTGGACGGCGCCGGCGAGCCGGGCCGTGAACGTGCAGCCCCTCAGCGCGCGCGACGCCTTCTCCTCGGCCGGCACGTCCATGGCGTTCGGCACGAACGTGGCGAAGCCCGGCACGAGCGAGCCGTCGGCGTCGTAGTCGTCCTCCGCGACGATCCCCAGCGCCTGCGCCGCCTTTAGGCTCGCTATCATCTCGTTTTCAGCCATTATGATCCCGCTGTTGGTGAACGGGGTCTTCGCGTTGGCGATCTGCATGTTGAACAGCCGGAGCTGCATGTCGTTACGGAGCCAGTCGCGGCCGCGTATGACGTCGATCCACTCTCCTGCCCGCACCCGCCCGTTCATCGACACGCCGCGCCCGGCGTAGCGCGCGAAGTAGTTGCTGTTTCCGTCGGTCAGGGCTTTTTTCAGCGCCCCGCTCAGAGACGACGGGGACACCGCCGCGAGCTGCTTGAACGCCCACGTCTCGGCGCCTGCTGGGTAGGACAGGCACTTTACGGCCAGCGCCACGTGCAGGTACGCGTTCGCGGCCGGGACGTCGGAGGGCAGGTCGCCGTCGCGCACGAGCCCGCACCATCCGTGCGAGCGGTAGTACGCGCCGCTGACCGGGTCAGTGCCGGAGAGGAACGCGTACGCGAACATTTTTTCCCGGGCCTCGGTCCATTCGGCAATTTCCTCATACTCGCCTTCCCCGATGCCCGCCGGGCATATGACGTACCACCCGGGCGCCTCGCCTGCGCGGCTCAAGGTCTCAACGGGCGGCTCGATCCCGTCGCCGCCGCCTATCCGCTGCACGGCGACGTATATGCGCGGCGGCCTTGGGTTCTGCGAGAACGCCACCCGGGCGGCCGCGCCGACAGGGTCGGCGCCCGCGCCGGCGACCACGAACCCGGCGCCAGCCACTTCGTCCAGGTCCGCGTACGCGGCGGCCGCCAGGAACGTCCCGTCCGGATTCGCCGCCGGCGGCGGCCCGACTATGAGCACGCTGTCGAAGCCCGCGCTGCCTGCCGCGGGCGACGTTATGTCTATGCTTAGTTTGACAATATCGCTTAGATTATCGGACATTGCCTAATCCTCCTTTTTGTATGTTGGCGTTTCGACGCTCCCGAACCACTCGGACTCCGCGTTTGCGAGCCCCGGCGGCACGCCTTCCGGCAGCGGCGGGTAGACCGGCTTGCCGTCCGGGCCGACCGGCGGGTAGACCGGGGCCCCGTCCGGGCCCGTGGGCAGCGGCAGGCGCCCGCCGCCCTCGTCGAGCGCGTAGCCCTCTCCGTCGTACTTGGGCGCGCCGTTCCCGTAATACGGCACCCCCCCGCTGTACATGACTCCCGCGTGCCCGACTGCCGTCTGGGTGAACGCGACCTCGAGCTCCGTCATCGCGCGGAAGTCCCATGACGCGTCGTTTATGAGCTCCGTCAGGTCGCGCACCGTTCCTGTCAAAATAGACACGTCGGCAACTTCGCGCCATACGTCGGCGTATTCCGACCCAAGGAACTTCACGAACCCGGCGAGCTCGCCCACCGCCGTGTTTTCGGCGGCTTCCGTGTAACCTGTTTCGCCGGGCAGCGCCCTGCCCCTTGTGAACAGGTCGACCTGCACCGTCGTCGCGGAGCCGTAGACATTGACCGGGACGCCGCCCACGTTCTCGGCAACCGGGTGGTTCGGCGAGCTAATGTCGCCCATCTTCAGCGTTATGAGGGGCCCTTTGGGCTTTACGCCGCCCGCCATGCCCCATACGACCGTGTACGGCTTGTAGAAATAGGACGAGACAAGCTCGTATATGTTTTCCTTGAGCTCCCCGTACGTCACGGCCCGCCACCCCCTTGCGGCGGCCCCGGCTGCCTGTTCGGCGGCAAGAGGACGAATTCGGACCGGTAGTGCATGAGCGGCGTATTGTCGAGCAGGAACGACGACACGCACTCGTACCACTGTCCGCGGTAGTGCAGCATGTCCGCAGGCGTGTTTCCGCGTTCGTCTGCCGCCGCAAGCTCGCCTGGCCCGAACGCCTTTAGCCTCACGACCTCGCGCTTCCCTTCGGGCAGCGTGAGAAGCTCGTCGGGGCGGAGGCGCTGCACGTTTAGCCTCATGGCGACGTCGCCGTACGGCGCCGACGCGTAGCCGGCGTTGACGGCTTGCTCCCCGTGCTTCCTGACGGTGTACGTTTTTTTGAACAATCCGACTTCCATATGCCTAGCCCCCCTTCGGCACGACGGCGAAGTTCGCCGACTGCCTCATGCGCCCGGTGTCGATCAGCGGCCTGTCGGAGCCTTTCTTTTTGACGGTGGACGGCGCGTTCGGCGCGAACTCGCCGTTCCGTATCGTGTGCTGCACAAGCCCCTTCTGCATGGCCCCGATCGCCTTTAGGGCGTCTTCCGCCGAGCTCTTCCCGCTGGCTATCGCCTGCAGCTGCGCCTTGCACATGGCCGTGATCTGGCTTGCGTTCCCGTCCACGCTCTGCCGCAGGAACGGGCGCGCTGGCGAGCTGGCGGTGCCTAGCTCGTTCCACATGGCCACGTCAACCATATCAGCCCCGCTGTCCCAGCCTGCCGCTGCGCCGTGCTGGTACCCGACGCGCACCTGCAGCTTCCCGAGCTCTTTCATCTGTTTTTTGAACCACTTGCCTAGTGGCGTTTCCCTGTCGTGCCCTGCCATCGCGATCACCCCTGCCCGCTCGAGACTATGGTCACTACGCACTTGTTGCGCAGGCTGAGGTACTGTATCCCGTAAACGGTGAGCGCGAGCTCGGCGTCCCTCCCGGTGTACTGCGCGACGTTTGCGTTGAGCCCGATGGACGTCTCCCCCTCGGAGTAGCTCGTAACGCGCATCAGGCCGCCGACGCCGATGCTGCATATGTCCGCGAGCGCGTCGCCGCCGTCCGCTGCGCCGACGCCGGCGAGCTTCATCCTGTGGGCGGCCAGCAGCGCGACCGCCTGGGGCCACAGCTTGCCGAACCGCCTCTTGCCGGCAAGCGGCGCGGTAAAGCCGATCCATAGGCCCGCTTCCCCGTCCCCGACCTCCTTGAACTCGGGAGCGAGCGCCCTGAGCGCCTCCAGCGCCCCGCTGTCCTTCATGTGTGCCGCCCCCTAGCCGCCCGCCAGCTTCGCGGTTATCTTGTCGGCCAGGGCGGCCTTGGTGTCCTTGTCGCCGAACTCTATTCCAAGCTCTCCGGCTTTTGCTTTAAGCGCGTCGAGGGTCATGCCCTTGAGCGCCTTGACCTCGTTTTCGGCTCCGTCGGCGCCGGCTGCGGCTCCCGCCGCCTGCTCCTGCGGCCCGTCGGGTGCCTCCTCCAGCGGCCCGTCGGGTGCCTCCTCCAGCCACCCTTTTTCCAGGTAGAACCGGACCGTCGTGTGCCCGCTGCCGTATCCTTTCGGCAGCGCTGCGGTCTCCCCAGGCAGGAGGGACGCGGCGCCGAACCCGAGGATTTTGGGGCCCGTGTTTTTTGCTATCATGACATTCTCCTTCCTTAGACGCCGATAATGATCAGCATGGACAGCGGGTAGTAGATGACCGCCCCGCCCATCCTCGACTCGCACGGCACCTTGAACTCAAGCCCCTCGGGCTGGACCGGGTGCTGGTAGAACGGGAGCGGTATCTCGATGGTGAACTTCATCGCGTCGGCCTTGAACATGAACGCGACGCCGACGCCCCCGTAGGGCGTGATCTCGCTGTCGTCGTTCAGCTCCGGGCACTCGACGATGTTTTTGAGCCTCGGGGAGTGGTCGAGTATCCACTTGAGGATCGTGCTCGTGGCTCCGGTCCCGGGGTTGATCACCATCGGCGTGTTCGCGAGGTACAGGTACGCGTCTGTCGGCAGCGCGAGGGTGTCCGGGCGCTCAACGCTCTTCGTGAGCTTCGCGGTGAACTCCACGAACTCGTTCACGTCGCGCAGGCACTCCATGGGCGTCTTGTCGACGAACTTCGTCGAGCCGCCCTTTTCGTTCTCCTTTGGCGTGTACGCCGGTATGTCGTTCTCCGGCGAGAGGACGCCGAGCAGCCCGGTGTCCTCGTCGCCGGACCACGCTATGCGGTTGATCTCGCGGTCGATGGCGAACCTGGCGGCCTCGCCTTTGCGGACGTCGAGGGACTTCCCCGCCATCCTGCTCGCCCGCATCTCCTGCACCGAGTACCCGTAGCTGTCGCCGACGGATTTGACGGGGACCGTGGTCGGCTTGCCCTTTATGTCCACCCTCGGCAGGTCCGTGGCGTAGTTGCTGATGATCTTGGCGAAGCCGGTCTTGTCGTAGCTGTGGAACGTGATGGTCTCCGCGCCGATGTCGACTTCGCTCGATACCGGGAACAGCTGCAGCGCCGAAAACTCGGGGTAGAGCACGTCGTAGGTCTGCGACTTGAGGTAGTCCAGCTCGGCGGCGTAGAACGCGCTCGCGTCCTCCGCGCTGTCGAAACGCATCGCGGGCGTTTCCGCAAGGGTGGCCGGCACCTGCGACGCCATGAGCGCCGCGTAGTCCCTGTGGTCCATGGTGGCTGACGGCCTTTCAGGATTGTACATATTCGTTTACCCCCTATCAGGATTTTTGGTTGAAAATCTCAACCGGCGCCAGGTCGCCGCTCACGGCGCCGCCGACGAACCTGCCGTTGACCGCGAGGCCCCCGTCTTCGTCGTTCGTGAACTTCCCCCTGTCGGCGCCCTCTTCGGTGACGAGGTAGAGGTAGTCGCCGTAGGCCGGCTCGGCCCCGCTTGCGACCAAGGCCCACGCCTTGCCCCAGCGCAGCACCCCGACCGTCTGGAGCGGGGCTATGACCACCTTCCCCTCGACGTCCATTTCCGTCGTGTGGCCCGTCATAACGAGGCCCTCGAACCCGCCCTCCTCGGCTCCGTCGTCCGGCAGCGCGACGTTGGTGCCCGGGCTGTCGCCCTGCACGGCGCCCATCCCGAACTTCATCGCGCCGGCTTGCTTCTCCCCGTTGACGCGGCTGTCGATCCTGTACGGGGAGACGTCGAACAGGCCCCCTGCCACCCCCCTAGGGGCGGCGTAGCCGTAACTGTTCTGCCCGCTCATGTCCGTTTACCTCCGTTCATCATTCTCTCGATCATGCGGTCGCGCGAGCCGGACGCCGTCGTTCTACCCGGCTGCGCCGCTCCGGCGCCGTCGTGCCGCCTGGCCATCTGCCTGCGCTGGCGGTCAGCGCCGTCCGCGTTGCCGTGCTCGATCTGCGCGACGGCCGCGTCGAAAGCGGCCCTGACGTACGCCGCGCTCTTCCCGTCCAGGCGCATGCCGGGGTTGACCTTCCTGATTATCGCCTTCTTGGCGTCGATGGGCCTCATGGCCTCCAGCCCGTCCAGCCGCAGCCTGTCGCCCAGGCGCCCCAGCATGAGCCTCTCGCGCACGATCTTGTCCACCGAGTCCATCTGTATGGTTAGCGTGACGCCCTCGCCATCGCCGCCGCCCTCGTATTCGTCCTCGTCCTCCTGTTCCGGCTCCGGGGGGGCGGCCTTCGCGAAGTCGGACTCCGCCTGCAGCTCCTCGACCAGCTCGATGAGCGTCCCGATGTCCTCGTCCATCTCCGCGATCATGCCCATTGCGTCTTCCGGCGTTTCCGGGTCGCCGCCCTGGTCGCGCCTGTCCCGCCTGTCCTTGACCAGCTGGAACTTGTCCTCCGGCTCGTATTCCCCGGGGCCGGGCGCTGGCCCGCCGCCCTCCGGCATGTCGTCCTCCGGCTCGTCCTCGGCGAGCGGGTCGTCGCCCTCGTCGAGCCTGCGCCTCCTGCGCTCCTTGTACGCGGCGGCCGCGTCGTTCCCGCCGCCGGCCGCCCCGCGCCCTTTGGTCTTTGCGCTCATAGTTCTGCCTCCTTCAGGTGTGTTGTTGTTTTTGCCGTCTATGTTAAGCCGGGCCTGGTCCCCGGCCCGGGCCTCGCGCACGAGCGCCAAGTGGTTTACCCTGATGTCTGTCTGTACCGCGTCGTACTTCTCGCCACGCCACACGCCAGATTCCTCAAGTAGTTCGAGATCATATCCAAGAGATAGCTCCCTGAGCCCTGACCGCTTCACCGCGTCGGTGTCGTGGATGACGATCTTGACGCGCACGCTGTCCCCGTCGCGGTATCCTGGGCTTATCATCGCCCCGACGATTTCCTCCGTGTTGTCTTTGTCGACCCTCCCGGCGTCGTGGGTTATGACGATGGGCTTCCCCTCGTACGTTGCGAGGCTCCCATCTGCGAAAACGTGTTCTGGGAGCCGTAGCTCCCTGCGCATCGACCCGTCAGGGTTCGTGTACTCGAAAATTCCGCATGTCGTGACGCACGGCTCGCTGATGATGAACCCTTCTGGCGTAAAAAAAGACCCGTCCAGCTTGACGCTGTCGAGTCTCATTACCCTATTAACTTTTAGCGCTTCGATGAGGCATCACTCCTTAATAACCAAGCTCCATTCCGGTCATATTTTCAAGCAACTGCATTTGTCCATAAGTTATTTCCCCTTTGTTATGTGCGCTGTATATCCAACTTGGACTAATTCTGGTAGCTCCGGGTTTGTTTTTGTTCATAAACTTCAATGCAAACTCGTCGATACTCTTTACATTTGATGGTAGGTGTTTCTCAAAGTTGTTTTTCAGGTAGTTGTTCAACTTTACGTTTCCAACAAGTCCGAGTTCAGAATTATTGCTACTGCTTGATGATCCGCCACCTCGCTCTGCCTCTTTTTTCGCCGCAAATGCCTTTCCGGCTTCCTCGGAGGTCTGCCCCGGCTCGACATAGACCGGCGTGCCGTTCATCGTAATCCAACGTCCCTCTCCGTCTTCGTCGCACCTGGCTTGCATCCGGGCGTCGCGCCGCTCGCGGTACCTGTTGATTTAATCGTTATTCATGCCGTCACCTTCAAATTAATATTACCGATCTGTTGTGTTTATCGCATACTATCATAATAAACTTACCGCCGCGTAATTGTTAAGTATTATTTTGCGATTACGCAAAATATTTTGGCGAATCGACGTGATTCTATGCCCTTGATAATCTTTGAAAAACGCGATTTTGTTCAATTCTGGACTGTTTTCATCCGGTGTCCTGACCCTGTTTCGACCCGCGCCTTCCGACAACGCGAAGCCGTTCGTCGAATTGCACAAGGGGTTTCCGCAAAACCGCGAAATATCGCGGCTCTGGAGGCGATAGCGCATGCCTAAACGGCCTACGCATAGATTTGCAGCCCGCCATCGCCTGCATCCGCGCCGGTTTTTGCCCCGGAAACGCGGGGCTTGGCACAATCGCGGTCACGGCGGTTTCTCCCACGGCAGGTCCAGCCCTGGCAGGTTGAACACGGGGAGCGCCACGCAGCGGCAGTTGTAGTCTTGCCCGGGCTCGGCCCTCCGCCCCGTGCGCTCGTCTACTATCGGAGGGTCGCCCCACTTGAAGCGTTTCCCGTCAAGCTGCGCGTGCCGGTCGCGGACCCGCTGGTCGCGCGACGAGCTCCAGACGTATAATTCAACCCCGGCGTCCTGCTGCTGCGCCCTCGTAAGGTCCGCGTTGAGCTTCGCCATCTGGTCACGGGCTATGAACTGCGCGCGGCGGCGCCCTATCCCGTATTCCTCCTGTATCTCGCGCCCGATGGCGGCGTTGCTCTTCCCCGCTTCGTACCCTTCCCGCACTATGTCCATCATATTGGCAAGCGTGTCCTTCGGGATGGTCTTTATGAGGTTGACGTTGCTCTCCGCCCAGAGCTTCATGGCCCCCCGGAAGAACTCGCCCATGTAGTAGTCGCCCATGACGTCTATGCCGAGCGTGTTGTGGACCACGCGCTTCCACTCCCGGACCGTGAGCTTGCGCGCGAGCTTGGACAGGTTCGCGAGCTTTCGCTCCAGCCCGAACCCTTCCGCTTTCTTTTGGAACTCGTCGAATACCCTCATGAACGTCTGGGAGATAGTTTGGCGGACGCCGCCGGCGTCGTCCATGCGCGCCCCGGCCCGTTCAGCGTCTATGGCCTGCCGTATCTCCGGCAGGCGCCCAGCGAGCGCCTTGTTCAGCAGCGTCATGTAGGCGTTGGCGATGCGAGTGTATTCCCGTACCAGGTGTTCGGGGTAGTGCGTGACTACTTTGGACTTCTTGACCTGCTGCCCGTAGAACTTGGGCTTGGCGGCTTTCTGGACCGCCTGCTGCATTGCCGCGTTGTTCATAGGCGCCACCTACTTTTGGGCATAATAAAGCGCCATGCTTGGCATGACGCTTGGGAGCGTGTGTTCTATTTGCGTTAGGCTGTCGTTTTCTTTGCTGACCTTATGTGAGCCATAATAACGTCTACTATATCGGCTGCAACCCTACCTCTGTCTGATATGTCTTTGCCCGCCCTCTCGGCCTCTACAGCTTCTTCGACCTCGATGTCAAAGCACTTTTCTCTTATCTCTTTAATCTCGTCGTAACCAAGTTCGGCAATATCGTCTCCGGTAAGGCCAAACTCGGCTTCAAGTAGCTGTTTTTTCTCATTCGACAGATTCATGTCAGTCCTCCTCATCAAGGTCCACAAAAGTAACAATGTTTCCAGTAATCTCGTCGATGACAACTCTCATGTTATCTTTCTGCTGGCATACTGTATCTGGAATATTGCCGGGGTAGTCGATGGATGCGTTCGAAATTAAATCATATGCGGCATCTTCTGAAATGCCTCTTGTGTCTGCTCGCCACAGTGCATGGTTGGATATCCCGGTGATAACTATTCCGCTTGACGCCTTGACTCCAACAAGCTTTTCATTGTACCTTTTTGCTGTCTCAGGATCCACGTTTCCGCCGCTTCCCTTTGGATACCGCCCGGAACCCGGGCCTCCATCTGATTTTTTCTCCACTGTCATTCTATCAGATTTCTCTCCCGATGTCAATCTGTTATTATCTCGCAAGTCCTGATTTTGCAACAGTTTAAGCGATTCCCTGAACGGCGGGAACATGGCGCCGAATATCCTCGAAGCGACCCGCCCTTTAGTATCCAGCCACTCCGGCTCGGTCATCTCGTAGCTCTTGCATCGCGGGACGCCATCGTACTCGGTGCAGACGTAAATATACGGCTCTCCGTACTCCGCGTCGAGTCCCTCAAGCTGCCCCAGCAGTTCCAGGCTGGTCGGCGTGATCCCGAACTCCTCCTGCGTCTCCCGGATCGCGGCTGCCGCTGGCGTCTCGCCGTCTTCGATGTGCCCGCCCGGCCCGCATATCTGCCCGTTGTAGGTACGGCGGCCGCATAGGACGCGTCCGTCTTTGACGACAAGTACGCCGACTCCGCGGACTTCTGCTGCGTCTGTTTTGTTATCGCCATAATAAGCCCTATTGCCTTCCGTGCCAGAACTTCCAAAGTGTTCGCTGAACGCCTTGTTCAACGCAGCCTTACGTTTTCTCTTTAGGTTTTGCAGCTCTGCTTCAGAAAGCAGCGAGCGCTCATGCCTTTTAACAGCTATTTGCGATGCCATGTTTATTTCGTATTGCTCATCGTCAGAAAGTCCGGACTTGAATACTTTTTTGCTAAGTTCTTTGACATCTTCAACTGAAGTACATCTATTTGCTGCTTCAATTAAGTTTGAATATGGGGATCGTAAACTTGGCGCATTACTTAATTGCTTTGCAGGTACGCCCGTGCCTGCGTCCCGCTCCGCCTCCTTCTTTGAGGCGAACGCCTTGCCGGCTTCCTCTGCGGTCTGCCCCTCCTCGACGAACACAGGGGCCCCGTTCATCGTGATCCAGTTGTCGGGGTCGTCGCGGTCGCCCGCGTCGCCCCTGTTCCCGTTGATCGGCTGCACGTATATGGGGAGCATCTCCCAATCGCTCATTTCTTCCCTGCTCAGAGGCTTGGCTGACACTATGTACTTGTTGCCGCTTTCGTC
>Ga0123353_10009360_pt1 | contig 13508 bp, 12 predicted proteins | sample TergutLab28metaG_3_FD_92763 | JGI IMG/M metagenome (GOLD analysis project Ga0123353, IMG submission 92763) | Labiotermes labralis P3 segment gut microbial communities from Petit-Saut dam, French Guiana - Lab288 P3 | ecosystem: Host-associated > Arthropoda: Insects > Digestive system > Gut ... | reverse complement strand
TCCTCAAATGGATCCTACAGTTACTCAAACCGCCGGGTGGAAAGAATTAGGGTCTGTCTTAGGGAAAAAACTTCAAAGATCATCCGACCGTACTAATATTTTTCTTTTTTCTGACCAGTATCAAATCTCAAGTGAAATGGCTTTTTATACGCCCGGTCAACCTGAAACCGTGTCAATCAATCGTTGGAATCGTCCCAATGTATATGATTATTGGTGGAAAGATGAAGATCTCATTGGTAAGGATGCGATTGGTGTTGTCTATGATAGCAATATTCACAATGGCCCTATGAAAGAACTATTTGAACGAATTGACCCCCCCGTTTGCCTTCCTATTTTACGAAAAGCTCCGTACTCTGGAGGTAAAATAGAAATCGTAAAAACATTTTATATATACCACGCTTACGGATTTAAAGGAGGAATTCATTGGACTCCTCCTTTAAATGATATTCGCGTAGCAAAAACAAGCATTCCATAAAGGATCTTTACCTATGATAATTGGGTTGGATGTGGGCGGCACACATACCGATGCTGTCCTTTTAGGACAAGAAGGTTTGGTGCGGCAAGCCAAAATCCAAACTAATGTAGAAAATTTGTTTTCTTGTGTTCTTGCTAGCCTGAATCAAATTACAGAGGGTATTTCTCCGCAACAAATTCATCGTATTGTACTAAGCACTACGCTTACTACAAATGCAGTTGTTCAACAAAAAATGCTTCCCGTAGGAATGATCGTTTCCTGCGGTCCTGGTATGGATGTATTTTCATTTAAAACAAACGAACATTATTATCGTGTGGATGGGAGCATCGATCATCGCGGACGCGAAATTGAAGCGATTAATATCGATATGGCTGAAGAAATTGGCGAAAAGTTAGAAAAAGAAGGCATTCGCTATATTGGAATTGTAAGTAAATTTTCTGTTCGAAATCCACAACATGAAATTAAACTCTATAAGTTATTAGAACATCGTTTTGAAAAAATATTTTTGGGACATTTATGTGCTGGTAGTCTAAATTTTCCTAGAAGAATTGCAACCACCTATATCAATGCCTCTGTATATCCTCTTCATCGAAAATTTTTTAACGCTGTTCGTAATTCTTTACATGAAAAAGGGCTTACCATTCCCATTGATATTCTTAAGGCCGACGGGGGAACTATGCGCTTAAGCACCTCTCTTGATTTTCCTGCTCAAACCATTTTATCCGGTCCTGCGGCAAGCGCTATGGGCGTTCTCGCTACAACCCCCTCGTCCGCAGAAAAAATTATTGCAGTAGATATTGGGGGGACTACTTCTGACATTGCTCTTATCATCAATAATTCTCCTGTCTTAGAGCCAGTAGGCATTTCCATCGCTTCCCACAAAACACTCATACGGGCTCTGGAGACCAAATCTTTGGGACTGGGTGGTGACAGTTGGATACAAGTTATAAATGGACAACTTCAGATCGGTCCTGAGCGAAAAGGTCCTGCTATGGCATTTGGCGGCACAGCTCCAACACCTACTGATGCCATGCATGTTTTGGGTCTTATGACAACGGGAAATCGCCAATTAGCACTTCAGGGAATTCATGAAATCGCCACTTGCATTGGCAAATCAGATCTTGAAACAGCTCAAGAAATCATGGAGCTCAATTGTTCTTTACTGTTAGACGAAATCCGTTCATTCATTGATAAAATTAATTTGAAACCCGTTTATACAGTCCGTGAGCTATTAGAAGACCATCGTATTTTTCCTCAAAAGATTATTCTCATTGGTGGGCCAGCACCTTATATTGCTGAGATTCTCCGAAAGCAACAATCCTTTTTTACAATTGAAGTAGGAAATCAACATCAAACTTTAAATGCCATCGGAGCTGCCGTCGCACGAACCACATGCAATGTCTTTCTTTTTGTCGATACTCAACTTGGAATCGCCATTGCCCCTGAAGAGGATTTTCAACAAACCATAGACGAAACCTTTACAATAGAAGATGCGCTCGCTTGCGCTATATCTCTTATTAAGAAAAAAGCATTGTTCATGGGTGCACAAGAAGATATCGAAATTGATGTTCTGGAAAAAAATCAATTTAACATTGTTCGTAATTTTCATACAGTTGGAAAAACATATCGAATCCATGTTCAAATCAGACCCGGCCTTTTGGAAAATTATGATTCTATATTGGAGAAATAAATGTTAAAAGCCAAACACATAACAGGTCTTGTTTTTTTCCCAGCGTTTGATTGGGCTATTGACAAAACTCATCCGGAACGAGAAGAGCGCTTATTATATACTCAGGATCAAGTTTTTGAAGAAGGGCTTTTAGACATAGAAGGGATTCATTCATACCTGCCGGATATTGCCTCTCTTTCGGACATACAACGCGTTCATTTTTGTGTTCCTAATGAAATATCCGTTGCTACTCAATCTCATCTTATTTCCGCTGGAGGTGCTAAACGAATTGCCCAAGCTCGCATTGAAGGTGAAATTGAACGTGGGTTTGCTATTGTTCGTCCCCCCGGCCATCATGCAATGCGTGTAGTTCATGGATCTCGTGGTTTTTGTAACATTAATATTGAAGCAATTATGGTTGAATTTTTGCGAGAGAAATACGGCGTTCGCCGAGTAGCTATTGTTGACACAGATTGTCATCATGGCGATGGCACCCAAGATATTTACTGGCATGATCCAGATACACTCTTTATTTCTTTACATCAAGATGGCAGAACCATCTATCCAGGCACTGGTACAATTAAAGAAACAGGTGGCCCCGCTTCCTGTGGTACTATAATTAATTTACCTCTTCCTCCACATACAGGCACGGAAGGATTTTTATACGCTGCCCAACATGTCATTCTTCCAGCTATAAATGATTTTAAGCCTGAACTCATTATTAATTCCGCTGGGCAAGACAATCATTTTTCCGACCCTATTACTCAAATGGGTTTTACGGCACAAGGATATGCAAAACTTACAGAGCTTTTAAAAGCAGATCTTGCAATTTTAGAAGGAGGTTATGCCATTGAAGGAGCTTTGCCATACACAAATTTAGGAATCATTTTAGCAATGGCAGGCCTTGACTATTCTTATATCATAGAACCTTGTTTCGACGAAGTTAAAGCCCAGCAATCCGCTGAAATTACAGAACATGTCAAAAAAATATGTGAAATCTCTTTAGTGAACTGGAAAAATCGAAAAAATCACCGCGAGCAATTTAAATCCAATGCTGGTTTTTTTGAACGAACCCGAGATATTTTTTATGATACAGATAACATTCACGAAGTCCAGCACGAGCGTCTCAAAGACTGTCTTGATTGTCCTGGCTTTCTTCTTGTCGATTCTGAAACTGATACAAAAAGAAAAATCCGAGCATTACATATTCCTCGTCAAGCTTGTGGAAATTGTATCGATATGGCTTTTTCCATGTTCGAGAACACACCATCCTATGGCTATGAAAAAGTATTTCTGCAAAACCGTACAACCGATCAATATCTCGTAAGACCATAGGTTTTTCATGGTTTTTCCAAACACATTAAATCTAACAGACACTTTCATCCTAAGAGCTCAGCTCTTAAAGGAAATTCGTCATTTCTTTGAACAACACAATTTTCTAGAAGTCGAAACTCCTCTTCGAATTCCTCAAAATGCACCAGAACGTCATATTGATCCTGTCCTAAGTGAAGATTGGTTTCTGCAAACATCTCCTGAGCTTTGCATGAAACGGATTCTAGCGCAAGGTTACAACCGCATTTTTCAACTCTGTAAATGCTTTCGACAAGAAGAGCGAGGGAAACAGCATCTCCCTGAATTTACCATGCTGGAATGGTACGAGACACACATCTCCACAACCGAACTCATGCAAACCACAGAAAATCTTATTCGCCATCTCTGCCAACATCTTTTGGATCAATCAACTCTTTCATATCAAGGCTATCTTATCGATATGGCCTCTCCTTTTAAGTATTATACAGTTCAAGAACTCTTTAATCTATTCTCTCCTATCTCCTATGAAAAAGCCTTGGCTACAAATCAATTTGATGAAATTATCGGCACTACCATTGCTCCCCAATTAGGATTTGACCAACCTGTTTTTATAGATAAATACCCTATTACACAGTCTGTTTTAGCAACGACGGATTCTTCAAATCCCTCTTTGGCAAATCGTTTTGAGCTATATATCGCGGGCATGGAAATCTGTAATGGCTGTGAAGAATTAACGGACAAATCCATTCAAAAAGATCGTTTTTTTTTAGAAAATCAAGTTCGAGAAAAAATGAACAAACATATTTCTTCTTTGCCAAGCGCCTTTTTGATGGAGATGAACCATCTTCCCCCATGCGCTGGAAATGCACTAGGAATTGATCGTCTCTGTATGCTCTTCACAAATGCTCCTAACATTGAAAATACTGTTTTTTTCCCACCTGAAAAACTCATTCTTTTTTAAATAAAAAATGGCTTTTCTTTATAATAAAGAAAAGCCATTTTGAATGCTGGTATATTCACAAAATCATTTCATATCTTCTAATATCAAGACGTTTTCACACATAATTGCCGCTTCTGATACATCTATATTTTTATATTTTGATCCCGATAATATATCCATCATATGTTTTTCAAATCGCACCGAACGAGGTTTCAAGGCATCCCATCCTTTTTCTTTTACAATTTTGCCCCCCACAAATCCTTCAGCAACGAACTGAGCACTGCTGGCCAAACGATTCGCATAAGTAGCATTTATCCACTCTTCTCGCGTTGCAGCTTGTAATGTTCCACCTTCGTACCATTTTGTAGCTGCCAGCACTTCAGAGGCAAACCAAAGCACCAAAACACTCAAAAAAAGAAATGCAATTATTTTTTTCACAAGTTTACTCCTTATGACATTATAATAAGTTTATCCTTTTTAATTTTAATCCTACAAACAATCTGTTTGCAACAAATAATCTTCTTTTTTCTTTTTTTCAAGGGAATTTAAGCGTATAAAGGATGTCTTGGAAAAAAATTTATTTCTTTTATAAGAATGGGCTGTTATTATTATATAAAAATAAATTGTGTTTTAATTGAGGAGTTTGTATCAAAAATTTGATACAAAGATATCATTACCTTATTTGAAATATAATGATTATCCATAAAAAAAGGCAATAAAATTATCATATTTTAAGAATTAAACCACTATTTGTGTTTTCCCTGAAAAATTAAAAAAGAGCTAGATTGATTAACTTCGCACGTTCCAAAATGCAATCAAAACCAACACGGGTTTACTATAAATAAGGAGGAAAAAATGTTCACGGTTACTTCGTCTGCTACCGAACAGATTAAAATGTTCTTTAAAAACAGAGATCCAAAACCTATTCGTTTGTTTGTCAATAGCGGTGGTTGAGGTGGGCCTGGCTTAGCTATGGCTCTGGATGAGCCTCGTGATACAGACCATGTTTTTGAAATAGATGGATTTGCCTATGTCGTAGATAAGGATCTCTTGGAAAAAGCAAAACCTATTACAGTCGATTTTAAAGTGTTTGGCTTTCAAATAAACAGCTCTCTTGTTTTTGAGCCTACTGAAAGCAGTGCTTGCAATGCCTGTAGCACTTCTAGCAAATGCAATACAAAAGGCTAAAATCAAAATCATTTTTGCAAAGCTACAAAGCACTCTCAATAATTTTGAGAGTGCTTTTTTCTTATGGAAAACAATTGTCTATCCCTTGAAATTTTAGAGGAGGCTGTGTATGTTTAAGAAATCAACATTAAAAGTTATTTTCCGAATGAATATATTTTGTAAAAGGACTTACGAATGCTACGAATCAATGAAAATTATCTAAAACTACAAGCCTCTTATTTGTTTTCTGATATTTCAAAACGCGTCGCGAATTTTGAAATATCCCACCCTGATAAAGAAATTATTCGTCTAGGTATTGGTGATGTCACCCATGCGCTCGTTCCTGCTTGTATTGATGCTTTTTATAAAGCTGTAGAAGAAATGGGAAATGATAAAACTTTTCGAGGTTATGGTCCAGAACAAGGCTATGCTTTTTTGCGAGAAAAAATTGCATTTGAAGATTTTCAATCACGTGGCGCCAATATTTCTGCAGATGAAATCTTTATCAGCGATGGCTCTAAATGTGATGTGGCAAACATTCAAGAGCTTTTTGCAAATGACATCCGAATTGCTATTCCCGATCCGGTATATCCAGTATACGTCGACACCAATGTCATGGCAGGACGAACTGGTCATGCAACCGATGGTCGCTATAAAGGTTTTATTTACTTAGACAGTACACCTGAAAATAATTTCGTGCCGAATCTCCCTTCGCAACCAGTTGATCTAATCTATTTATGCTATCCTAATAACCCTACCGGTGCTACAATTACAAAAAACCAATTAGCTAAGTGGGTGGCTTATGCGAAAGAGCATAAGGCTCTGATTTTATACGATGCCGCATATGAAGCTTTTATTCAGGATACTTCTCTTCCTCATTCAATTTACGAAATTGAAGGAGCCAAAGAAGTAGCGATTGAATTTCGTAGCTTTTCTAAAACTGCTGGCTTCACAGGTGTTCGATGTGCATTTACGGTGGTTCCAAAAGAATGTGTGGGATACACCCAAATCGGTGAAAAACAATTTCTCCATTCGTTATGGTCTAGACGGCATAACACAAAATTCAATGGCACATCTTATCCTGTTCAACGTGCTGCTGAAGCTATTTACACGCCTGAAGGGAAACAACAAACCCAAGAGATTCTTCAAAAATACCTAACCAATGCAAAACTAATTCGGGAAACGATGACCTCTTTAGATTATACATGTACTGGTGGAGAGAACTCTCCATACATATGGATAAACTCAAAAACCGACTCTTGGGAATTTTTTGATCGTCTTCTTACCAAAGCTGGTGTTATTACTACTCCAGGGGTAGGTTTTGGTCGATGTGGTCAAGGCTTTATCCGTATTAGTGCCTTTAATAGTTTCGCTAATGTAGAAAAAGCATTAAATAAAATTAAAGCTGTTTTATCTTAAGCTTTTATAGTTCAATTTCTCTTTTTAAAAAAAAGAGGTCTTTTTATATAATATGCCAACTTCATCAATGAATATTCAGGCCGTTTTATTCGATTTCGACGGCACACTTACCAAGCCAGATACTATCGATTTTGATGGTCTTCGCCGAGCCATTTCTTGCCCACCAGACATAATGATATTAGAATATATTGCTTCTCTTCCTACTGAAACTCACCGAAAAGAAGCTCATGATATCCTGATTGAGTTTAAAATGGACGCGGCAGTTCGCGCTCAACCCGCTGAGGATGTCGAAGAAGTTCTTTCTTTTTTAAAAAAAAGAAACATCCCAATTGGAATTGTTACTCGAAATATTTATGAAAGCGTTGAGCGTTCATTAGAAAATTTTGTTCATTTTCGGGCAAAGGATTTTAATGTTATTATTTCAGAGGACACTCCGGTCCCTCCCAAGCCTGCACCAGATGGTATTCTATTGGCTAGCAAAAAACTTCACGTTCCCACAAAACATATTTTGATGGTCGGAGACACGTGGATTGATATTGTTGCAGGAAAAGCTGCAAACACATGGACAGCATTAATCGCTCCCCAACCCTCCCCCAAATGTCACCCAACCATTATTGTTTCCAGCATTTTGGAGTTACTATCTATTCTTCAGCAACATATCTCTATGCCAGTAGGAAAAATTTCAAATATGCTTTTGAATAATTTATTAAAGCAATTACCGATAAACGATTCTTCGTTGCTTGTGGCACCCGGTATTGGTCAGGATACTGCTGCCATCGATATCTCTCCTTACACCGTCTTAACTATTAAGTCTGATCCTATTACTTTTGCTACAGATCAAATCAGTGAATACGCAGTTATCATTAATGCAAATGACATTGCCACTTCTGGCGCAACGCCCAAATGGCTTTCCTTAACGCTTTTATTTCCACCTCAAACAACTCCCTTTGAAGTTCAAGCCACACTAACAGACATTTCCCGTATTTGCCAAAAATGGGGAATTACCATTTGTGGAGGCCATACAGAAATTACAGATAGTGTTACTCGACTTATCATTTCCTGCACTCTGCTAGGCATCGTGGAGTCGGATAAACTAATTCATAAAAAAAACATGCGACCAGGTGATTTTATTTACATGACAAAAGAAGCAGGCATTGAAGGCACTGCTCTTATTGCACGTGAACGAGAATCTTTGCTACAAGAAAAAGGTCTTACAAACACAGAAATAGCTCTTGCCAAATCATACCTGAGTTCTATTAGCATCCTCCCAGAAGCGCAAATCGCCGCTTCTATTGGTGTATCTGGAATGCATGATATTACTGAGGGAGGCATTGCTACTGCCCTGGAAGAATTCAGTACCGCAGGAAATTGCACTTTTTCAATAGATATGAATCAAATTTCAATTTCACCTGTCACTCAAAAAATTTGTACATTATTTCGACTTTCTCCCTTGGGTTTAATTGGTTCTGGAAGTTTACTTATTTCCTGTCCACCCACAAAAGCTGTTCTCCTAGAACAAAAAATGAAAGAGGCTAAAATTTCACTATATAAAATTGGTATTGCCACAAAAGAAGGGGGGAAAATAGAGGCTCATGAAGGAGGAAGTCCTATTCAGTGGCCTCAGTTTGAAATTGATGAAATTGCTCGATTCTTCTCGATTTATTAAATTAGGGAATTATATACTTGATTTCCATGCTCCCAAAACTTGATGGAATATGGACGTATTATATAAAACCGAAAAAAACAATTTTTAAAAATCTTCTTGTCTATTTTCACTAAAAAAACACGGCACCGATATCGACGCCGTGTTGTATGGATGTTTCGTGGATCAATTATATTGACCTTTAATCTTTAAATACTGGTCGTGGCAATACTTTTGCTCGTTCGGCGATTTCTGGAACTCGTTCTTCCCATTCGATTGCCATTAAGTGAACACCTGCAATCCCCTTCATTTCTTTAAATTCTTCGATTTGTTCGCAGGCAATTTTAATTCCTTCGTCAGCTACTTTTTCCTTTGGAACCCCCTTCAATCTGGCAATAATTTCTTCCGGCACATCCATGCCCGGCACTTTGGTTTGCATATATCTTGCCATCCCCACACTTTTCATTGGTGTAACCCCTGCTAAAATATATACTTTTTCTGTAATCCCCATATCTACAACTTGCTTCATAAATTCACGAAAGCGGTTCATATTATAAATACATTGGGTTTGAATAAAGTCCACGCCGGCTTCTACTTTCTTCGCCAAGCGAAATGCACGCCAATCATAGGGTTTTCCAAAGGGATTCGACGCGCCGCCAATAAACATTTTCGGTGGCTCATGAATATCCGCACCACCCATGAATTTTCCCTCATCGCGCATCTGTTTAATCATCGCAATCATTTGGGTCGAATCCAAATCAAAAACGCCCAATGCATCCGGATGATCTCCAAACATCTGATGATCTCCTGACAAACATAATATGTTTTTAATACCATGCGCATAGGCACCTAATATATCTGCTTGCATTGCAAGGCGATTTCGATCCCTGGTAACCATCTGATAATTAGGCTCCAGGCCTTCTTGCAACGCAATAAGTGCCGCCGCCCAACTCGACATCCGAACCATCGCCGTTTGGTTGTCTGTAATATTTACGGAGTCTATATTCCCCTTTAAAAAGGACGCCTTATGACGAACCTCTGCCGCATCGCATCCGCGAGGAGGCCCTAGTTCTCCTGTAAAGGCAAAATGTCCTGAGGTTAGTACTTTTTCCAGATTACTCCCTGACTTCATTCTTTTTTCCTTTTTTCGAACAAACTATACGTTTATTAATGTTTCTGCTTTTGTAGCAAATTTCAAGCGAAGATGCAACCATCTCCATTGTTTTGATACTATTCTTTTGCCAAATTGGACTCTATGTCTTTCGGGGATTTAGTGATACACCCCATTTGGCTATCAAACACACTGAAACCAGCATATTGACAGCACCTAGTACAAATACGAACGACAATTGAAAATAATCCGCCATCATGCCTGCCATAAGCGATCCTACCATCATGCCTACACTATGCGCCATTGTCATTAATGACATAATCGACCCCATAGACTTGGTTTCACTTCCAATTAATACAGCTAGAGCCATTAGTGCCGGCATCGACATGCCGCCACCTAACCCAAATAAACAGATAGCTCCAAAAAGCCCCCAAAATCCATTCGCTACCACCAAAAGACACATCCCACTCATACTAAGCAAGCCACCGATACACAACATATGTTTTCGATTCCATCGGTCTGCCACAAACCCCATTGGCACATGCAAAATACCACTTACAAAAATTCCTAGCATGACTAAAACACCGATTTTCGAACTGGACAAATGAAACTTCATGTCCGCCAAAATTGGCAAAAATCCCCACATCATCCCGATACAGGCAGTATACGCCACTCGAAAAATACATAAACCTCGTAACGGAAGATTCTGAAGAAGCTTTTTCCACGTTTGCGGATTCTTCGACTGGACAATGCCTGCCTCTTGAGACCTGGGAGGCAAGTAAAAAATCGCCAAAAATAATCCAATTAATGAAAAGCCCGTCATAAAATAAAAGGCGGCATTCATCCCAAAATAATCGTGAATTACACCGCCCGCTAGTGGTCCTATGCTAAGCCCCATGAAAATGCCCATATTAAAAATACCCATAGAGACCCCTTCAAATCCTTCTGGCGTAATATCCCCCACATACGCTTGTACGATCGGCATTACCATAGCACTGGCTATGCCCTGTAATACTCTCAAAAAAATAAGCTGCCACGTGGTATCTGCTAATACAAACAAGAAGGAAACAATTGTATAAAAAAACATCCCCATGACAATAAACGGCTTTCTTCCTCGTAGATCACTTTGTCTGCCGAAAAATGGAATAAATACCGTCCTGGCGATCGCAAATGCCACAAAAATAAGAGCAATTTGAAAGCCGGACCCCCCTAATTTTTTTGCATAGACCGGCAATAACGGAAGAACTAGCCCAACACCTGTCATTGTAGCTAAAATGCTAAAAAATAAAATTGCATATACTTTTTTATTGAGACTTTGCATTTACTTAAACTTCTTTTCGAATCTGAGCTAATACATCTAGCACCCACGTTTTAATTTCTTCCACCCGTTTTTGAGTAGGTGCTTCAAAACGCAGCACCAATGCTGGTTGTGTGTTCGATGCACGCACCAGCCCCCAGCCGTCCGACAATTGGAACCGAATACCATCAATGTCAATTACTGGAAATTCTTTTTTAAAATATGCGACTGCTTTTTCAACTATCTTAAATTTTACGTCATCCGGACATTCCATTCGAATTTCCGGCGTGATTACCCTTTTCGGCACCCCTTCCAATAAGGCCGATACCGATTTTCCTGTAGCAGATAAAATCTCTAATAACCGACACGCTGCATATACCGCATCGTCAAATCCAAAATAGCGGTCAGCAAAAAATATATGCCCACTTACTTCTGCTGCTAAAGCAGCTTTTTCTTTTTTTAATTTTTGTTTAATTAATGAATGTCCCGCTTTCCACATAATGCCTCGACCCCCATGTTTTTTGATATCATCATAAGTAGCCTGAGAACATTTTATTTCCGAAACAAATAACGCTCCCGGAATTCGAGATAAAATCTCTCGTGAAAAAATAATCAACAATTGATCGCCAAATAACAAGGTGCCCTTTTCGTCCACCACACCAATCCGATCTCCATCTCCATCAAATCCAAACCCTACATCTAGTTTTTTTTCACGAACTAGTGAAATTAATTCTTTCATATTCGCATTGATGGTCGGATCTGCTTCATGGTTAGGAAAATTCCCATCTGGCGTGACATATAGCTCATGCACTTCACATCCTAGTGCTTTTAAAATGGGTATTGCCGTTAATCCTGCCACACCATTCGCACAATCCACCCCAACTCGAAATCGCTTGCCGGACAATACAATATTATGATTTATAATGTAATTAATGTACGGGATTAGGACATCTTCTACTCGAAGTTGTCCTTTCGGTTCTTGAAAAAAATCGTCATCTAAAATCATCTGATGAAGTTTTTGAATATCTTCTCCATAAACTGCATCACCGCCACACATCATTTTAAATCCATTATATTCTTTTGGATTATGGCTGGCACTCACCATTAAGCTAGCATCAGCATTTAGCTGAATTGTTGAAAAATAAGACACAGGTGTCGGCACCATTCCAATGTCAAACACATCACAACCGGTAGATAAAAGTCCTTTAATTGTCGCTACGGCATATTTATCTCCCGTTAGTCGGCAATCTTTTCCTACAGTAACTGTCTTATATCCTTTTCGGCGAACGAATGTACCAAACGCCTGGCCGATTTTTACTACATCTAAGGCATTTAAATCTTTTTCAGCCACACCGCGAATATCGTATTCTCGAAATATTTCAGGATTCATTTTTCCGTTTCCACAACTCAGAGAGAATGAAGACTCAATTTTTAAAAAGTCCGAAGCCCTAATATCAATGCTATTGTTCCAATGGCCCAGCAATATGGAGAAAATAAATATAGTCGTCCTTTGTCAATCACCTTCAATAGAAACATCAGTGCCAAAAATCCCACAAATCCAGCAGCTATTCCTGCTGCCATATATCCTTCAAGCCAAATCGTATTTGACTGAAAAATGCTTGTATCAAATTCTAAAATAAAGCTGCCTAAAATTGCTGGGATGGATAAAAGAAAAGAAAATCTCCCTGCGGTCGACGGCTGAACTCCTCGTGCCAGCGCGACAGAAATTGTTGCACCAGATCGAGAAATTCCTGGCAATACCGCAACTCCCTGGCAAGTACCAATAATCAATGCATCTTTTATGGTTAACTCCCTTGCCTTCCGATGTCCCGAAGTTATTTTCCGGGTTAACCACAAAAAAGTTCCCGTAAGCAAAAGAAATACTCCCACCAACCATAATTGGCCAAATATAATATGGGCAATTTTAGAAAAACAAAATCCGATAATCGCCGTTGGAATGGAGGCAATTACAATTAGAAGTACTGTTCTAGTTATCGCATTTTCAAAATATAAAAAATGCCATCCCGTGGGTGTTAAAAATCGAGACCAATGTCTAAAAACTTCCCGAAGCATCTCCCATAATTCTTTATAAAACACTACAATCACGGCAAGAAGCGTTCCGATATGTACACAAATATCAAAAAAGATATTGGGCTCCTCCATACCAAAAAGATTTTGAAACAATACCAAATGCCCAGAACTACTTACTGGTAAAAATTCTGTTAACCCCTGAATAATTCCTAAAATCACATCTTGAAAAAATGTCATGAAAAACCTCTGATTTTTAAATGCCAAAAAATGCTGCTGTTTATTTTAATTCCCATTCTCTTGCTATCACTTGTCCAATAGATATAAGCGCGTTTTCTCTGGCTGTTTATTTTAATTCCCATTCTCTTGCTATCTGTTGAATTCTAGCACTTTCTTCTAATTTGCCATGTTTTTTACAGCCAAGTGCATAAATTCGACATTTTTCAATT
>Ga0123353_10009358_pt1 | contig 13509 bp, 7 predicted proteins | sample TergutLab28metaG_3_FD_92763 | JGI IMG/M metagenome (GOLD analysis project Ga0123353, IMG submission 92763) | Labiotermes labralis P3 segment gut microbial communities from Petit-Saut dam, French Guiana - Lab288 P3 | ecosystem: Host-associated > Arthropoda: Insects > Digestive system > Gut ... | reverse complement strand
GTTAGGAGGCTGTTTATGTTGGATTTGATTTCGCTAAAGTTTGCGTTTGGGTGTGTTGTTATGGCTGCTAGGTGTTCGTTTTCTTGTATTTTGTTTTCGTGTGTTGGGTTGGGTTGGGTTGTTTTGCCTTGTTCGTAGATTTTTTGTGGGAATTCTACGGATTGGTTGTTGCTTAAGAATTCTATTAGGCCGGGTAGGAGTGTGTTGCGTATGCAGGTCATGGTTGTAATTTTAGGATTACTTATCTCTATGCAGTCTACCTGCTGTTGTTGCTGTTGTGGTTGTTGATGGTTGGTGGTGTTTGTTTTGTTGTTTAGTGTGTCTTTGTTTGTTAGTGTGGTGTTTAGTGTTTCTTGGTATCCTAGGCCTATCATTAGGTCGCGTGTGTGGTTTATTATGTGTTGGTCGGGTTTTGCTTTGCCTCTGGTGGGTAGTTCGTGCCAGTTTGGAGTTATGTTGTTGTATCCATAGGCGATTGCTATGTCCTCTATTAGGTCTACTTGGTGCATTATGTCTGTACGGTAGCAGGGTATGCATACTTCAACTTCATTTTCACTATCTCCTACATCTGCTATGGTTGTTGTGGTTTTTTGTGTGTTAAATCCTGCGGTTTGTAGTAGTTCTATTATGTGTTTTTTGGTTAGGTTTAGTCCTAAGAGTTTGTTTGTGTATTTTATGTTTAATTGCATGTGTTTGTTGTTAAAGTTAGGTGTGGTTTCTTGTGTTTGGGTGTTGTTGTAGTTAGAGTTGTCTGGGTAGTGGATAATAGTTGTGTATGGTTTGCCGTCTCTTTCAATTAGCATGGTTGTAACAAGATTTAGTGTGTTTAGGACGGTTTTGTGTGAGGTGCCTGTGACTTCTATTAAGAGGTTTTTGGAGTTTGTGGTTACTTTGCCTAAATCGTTAGAGTTTATAATAGGTGGAAAAGATAAAATTTGGCCGTCAGCGTCAAATAGCATAGGATATGCTGTGTGGTTTTTTACTATGTGGCCGTATTCGTTGCCTTTTGGGTGTTTTTCTAAGACCTCATTTAAAGTCATTTTTTCTGTAAACCCTAAGGGTACAAATGTTACCTCTTCGGGTTTAACTGTTGTATATTCAATAGGCTGTTTAATTAAGTCTAAATTGTATATGCCTATGCTAGCTTTTCGGCGGTTGCGGCCATATGTTTGGTCTAGTTTTTCTTGTAAATGCATTAATCCACAAATAACCTCATCTGAAAGCTTTACCTCTTTAACAACAGCACACGCAATAAAGGGTCGTATGTCATAGAGTTCCCTGCTAACAAACACTTCCACACCTGACGCGGTAGCACTGTACTGTTTTATACCCTTTCTTTTACCTATAAATCCCTGTAACGCACGTGTTAACCCCTCTACACACCAAAGATCCGGACGGTTAGTGTCTTTAAACTCAACATTTACCGTTTCATCTTGCTTATTGTAACCCTTAACTTCCGCCTTAACATAAGCTAATAACTCATCTAACTTTTCCATATCTCCCTCAAACTTTACCTGTAGAAGACTTTCAAACTCTTTATAATCTATATCAATTGTCGGCATCTATGGTGTCACCTGCTTTTTTCTTAACCAATCTAAATCAGAACTAAATATCATTCTAATATCATCTATACCTGAATGCATCATAAACAAACGATCAACACCCAAACCCCACGCAATAACAGGCACATCTACACCTAAAGGCTTTGTAACCTCAGGCCGAAAAATCCCTGACCCCCCAAACTCTATCCACCCATAACCCTCCTTATACGCACTTAACTCTACACTAGGCTCTGTAAAAGGAAAATAATCCGGCTTAAACCGCACCTTACTAGCCCCCGCTATTTCCATAGCAAACCTACCTAACACACCTAAAAGATCTCTAAGATTTAAATCAGGATCAACAATTATCCCCTCAACCTGATTAAACTCTGACAAATGCGTACGATCAACCACCTCCGGCCTATAAACACGAGCAATAGAGAAATACTTACCCGGCACCCGCAACTCTTTACTACACAACATACGCGCACTCAAACAAGTACCATGACCACGCAAAATAAGCCGCTTAGCAGCATCAAACGAATACTTATAACCCCAACCCGAAGAACCCGACTCCCCACCATTCTCATGCGTCTGCTTAACACGCTCAACAAACTCCTGATAACCACTAATATCCCCACATACGGGCTCCTTAAGATAATAAATATCACTTACCTCACGCGCCGGATGATCCTGAGGTATATTAAGCGCATCAAAATTAAACAAACACGACTCCACACCCGTACCCGACATCTCCTCAAAACCCAAAGTAACCATTTTCTCTCTAACTTGGTCAAGAAAACTCAAATACGGATGCTTCTTACCCGGCCACGAATTAGCAACAGGCGCCTCTATATTATACCTCTGCAACTTTACAGAACGCCACTTACCCGTAATAATAAGCTCAGGCGACAACTGCGTAACCTCAGACTCCACCAATTTACCCTCCAAAAGCGCAACCCTACCCGCCTCAGTAATCTCAAGAAAACGAGACGTCTTAAGCTCAACAACAACCAACTTACGCTTCTTAAGCTGCTCAGCAGCCCCCCTCAAAGACTCATCTAAACCATCAAACAAACCCTGATCACTATCATTGCTATTAACTAACAATTTTAAAAGAGCCTCATCACACCCCTCAGAAACAGACAAACTAGAAAGCAACTCCTCAGAAAGCACTACAACATTACTTTGACCCGAAAAAGTCGCCCACTTTTTACGAAGAACCCAACCCAACGCAATCTGAACAAACTCCGACTGTAAACCAGCCCTCTCAGCCGCCACCCTCAAATCCGCAGACCCACCCAACTCCGCAACCGCTAAAACAAGCTTACGCTCAGGCAAACCACTCTTAGCATACACTCTACCCTCATCAGTTAACTTGATAACATTTTGCGTCACAGCATAAATATTTAACAACGACTGCTCCTGCAAAGTTAACGCATTACGCATAACAGCCGCATCAGACAAATTAGACACAACAACTAACCTATCAACAGACACCTTACCACCATTCTCTTCTAAACCTAACAAAACCTGACGCTCCTGCAAACGCAACTCAACCATATATCGCAACATCCTCAAACTTTACTAATTAACAATAGCATACTCTCAGGTCACAAATAAAGTATGCTGACTTACACTAAAGTAACAAGATAAAAAAAAGACTAAAATGCCTTTTTTAGACGGCACAAACAAATAAACCCTAAACTTTTTCATTTTCACTACTGAAACTTATACTACTAATTACATTCATCAAACCGATGGAGTAGATGGGTTTACAAGTGGAGGTGTGTTGGGGCAGCAAACTTTGTGTATGTATGATATTAATGCGCAAAATGAGGCGGTGGGTGGTGTGTTAGCACAGTTTAGTAACCTAAAAACCTGTGCACAGCTAAAATATACATGATAGTTCCAGCGTTAATGTACTTTTACTGTACAGCAGTTGAGCAGACACAATACACATCTGAGCAGGACCAAACATAGGACAAGAAGTACCAAGCGTCAAATATGGCCCACATGGGCAAGGGATAATGTGAACCAAACATAGGTTCCAACAACACATTTATCTGGTCTTTTTGATTTAACGCCCTAAAACAATCCATGTTCCATTCTTTCTTGAACCAGACCGACGAATGATGTTTTTGCCTTTTAACGATTTCAGCCGCCCCTCTACAACACGTTCAGTGACATTTAATTCTTCAGCTATTTGTTTAATAGTTATGGAATTATTGTCTATGATTAATTTAACTATTTTATCCTGTTGTATGGCCCTAACTTCACTAGTACCTGTAACATACAACACAGACTTATTATTGCTGTTATTAGTGTCTGGTGTATCGCGTGTTATTGTAACGGGCGTGGGTTCATTTAATCCATAAGCTAACCCATATTTTATTCCACCGTTTATTCCACCGTTTATTCCACCGTTTATTGTGCCATTATTGTCGGCATAATTTTTATCGCGTTTAAATTCAACTTCAAAAAAACCCTGATCATTCTTAAAAACAGGTTTAGATTTGCCATCTTTTTCACACTCTTTTATTATCTTACTTATACCACGTCCCAAGGTTTCTATTTGACCACTACGATAAAAAACATTAGTAATAAGGGGATTATGAGGATAAGACCTGTGAGCATTTAAAAGTTTTTTAAAACTTACATGTTCAGGCAATTTAGCTCTATTTACAATAATCAATTTATTTTCATACACACGAATAGAAATAGCTGTAAAACATGAATAATCATTATGGACAATAGCATTTAAAACCGCTTCCCGCATAGCTTCTCGTGGAACAAAATAATCTTCAATCCGCTGAATCCCCTCATAACGAATAAATCCCTTTAAATATTTGGTGTAAAGCAGGTCAAGAATTTTATCTGCCATTTCAATAAGTGCACCATGAACCTCGTCTTGATAGTGTATTTCAATATCGTCATCATCAAAAAATATTATTCTAACAAAAGCGTTAGTTACATATTTTTCAGGGTCTTTTCCAAAACATAAGGCTGCTGCACGTTTTATAGATGTTCCATTTTTTAATTTGAGGTTTTCAAGTAAAACGTCATTGTTTATAAGGTCTAAATCTTCTTTTTGTGAACGCTTGCTTTGTATTGCTTTTTTACGAAATGTTTCAAAAGCAGATTTAGCTAAATCGTTAACAGAAATATTGGAGCCAATTAGTTCGTCCCAAGTTTTTCCTTGTGTTTGAAGTATAAAATCTATTAATTCGTTACCTTTTACTTCAAGAGTATTGGCACCTGATCGTTTGTAAAATTTACCGTTATAATCAATTGGCGTTTTTTGTTTTGTTACTGTTATAGAAATATAGTTTTTTTCACCGTTTGTGTGATGTTGTGCTTCCACATTTATTGCTAATGTGTCATAAATTGTTTTTGGGATTACAGTAAGTAGTTCTTTTGCGTTAGGTAATCCGATAATTTCGCCCTTGTCGTTTTTTCCAATTTCAAGCGTACCGCCGTTTGTGTTGGCAAATGCGCAAATGGTTCTGAGAAATTTATTGTCCCATGATGATTTTAATTCAAGGGTGTTATGTTCCATGGATAGACACTGTTTTTAGTTTATGGTATTTTAGTTTATTTTATGGTATTATAATATTTTAATGTATTTTAGCCGGTGGTGTGTTCTTTTTGCTTCTTTTTTACAAACAGAGTGACACCACCAGTTTTTCATGTAATATAATGTTTGCCTCTTGTGGCGTTACAAAGTTTTTAAACACGTGAATTGAGGTGAAAATTTTATGGAAAAAACGATAAGTATGTTGGTAACTGTGAAATATGTTGTTTGTGCTCTTTTCGCTTTAGGCATGGCTGTTGCAGTTATGGTTCCTGTGGTGCCCAGGTACAGTAAAGTTCTTGTTCCTGCGGCTGGTTTTTTGATTTTTGCTTCTACTATGGTTCTAGTTTTTTGGCAGACTTCTCTTAACGCTTTTAACGTTAAACAACTTGAATTGTTTGGTGAGCGTCAGAAGAAAATGCAGAAGGCTATTGAGGACATTGAGGCTGATGTTGAAGAGGTGGAAGAGGATGTGGGTGAGTTTAAGGCTGATGTTGAAGAGTTTGAGGTGAAGGTAGAGGGTATACTTGAGGCCGTTAAAGATATTGAAGAACAATTAGCCAACATAGCACCTGACACTGAACCTAAAGAAGCGGCTAAAGAGGACGACGAAGAAAAAAGTAGGTATGTCCAAGTTAACTTTGGATCAGTTGTTACCGGTTTTCAAATAACCCATTTTTTACTTTATGAAGCCTATTTTTTGAACAGCATTATGGGGACATAAAACTCATGTCACATCACATACGATTTTAGGCTTTTTTGTAATTCCCCTGTTTGTTAGTACCAGTATTCTATGGTCACAGTCATGGTTGCTCCATTGATTAGATTTGTGTTTCCTATGGACACAGTTGCAGTTCCGGGTAGTACAGGGAAGCACGCCCAGCCGCCTGAAGAACTTATATCTACACGTTGGTTATAGGTTATTGTGTGAGGACTTTGTCCTCCGTTAGATGTATAGCTTACTCGCGCAAAACCTTGATTAGTGGTTGTTGAATCTATGCGCACAAAAATGTAGCCTGCGTATTGAGCGTTGACAGTCCAAGAAGTATATTGTCCTGACTGTTGGTTGATAGTTTGTCTATCTGCTATGGTGGTGGATTTCCCTAATTTTGTAATGTCTTGTAACTCCTGTACGGTGCCTTGTAGGCTGTTGATGGAGTTTTGTAGTCTTTGATTGTCGTTTTGTAGACTATTAATTGTGTTTTGTAGTTTTTGGTTATCGTCTTGTAGACTATTAATGGTACCTTGTAGTTTTTGGTTATCGTCTTGTAATTCTTTTATTTCGTTATCGTTATTTATTTGTACTGCTGGGTTGCCTACAAGGCTGAATACTAAAAGTACTGCTAAAACTGCACATGCTATCGATAAAACCGTCATTTTGTTATCCATTTTTCGCAATCTCGTGATTTAATTGTTACTTCTACCCTAAAATCCCGGAAAGTATAACTATGTCTGAGTAATAGAGAATGAATGTTCGTTGAAACGACGATTGCGTGGTGAAATCGCGTTTTTGTATTAACTGCAGCATAGTTATAATTATACACAATATAACTATGTTTTTACATTTTAGTTCACTAAAATACACTTAAAAACCTTTAATTTCGTTATTCCGCCATTTTAACGAGATTTCATAGTTACATCTTCGGGATTTTAGGTTCTACACAATTATTGTCGCATATATAAATGTTATTTCTGTATTGGAATATGATAAAAAATATTGTACAAATAGTTGATAAAGCGGGGGGTGGGGGGTACTGTAATATGTGATAAGAGTGGTTGTCTGTGTATTTTTGCATCAAATTTAGGTATGTGTTTAGCTTACGGGGTTTGATGTGTTGTGTATAATAGTTCCATATATATGGTGTGTATATGTTCCTGTTTGGTTAGCAGAGACAACATGAAAAATTAAACCCTGAAGAAAAAGTACGATGATAAAAACACAATTTTCACTGAGAACTAAACACATACAAATTTAGATGTGTGTGTATGTATTAAGCTCTCAACGAAAATATGACTTTAGATAACTCTTTTTTTGTTAGAGTTTAACTTTTCATGTAAATTTTGTTCATCAAATATGATTGCATCTGCATTTTTATGAAACACGCTTTAACCTTAAGCCTATAAAATCTGGTGAGCTGAATACATATAATGTGGTTAAAGCGTTGTAATGTGTTGTATGTGTCTATTTTATGGGGTTGTATGTGTGTGTTTATTGTATATGGGGTGTTGAAAATGTATGTGCTTGGTGTTTTGTTTAGTAAAGGTTAAAAATCAGTTTATGCTGACCTATTTGTGAAAGAGGCTAGTGTATGGGCGGAGTTTTCGGTGTTTGTTCTAGAAAGGCGTGTGTTGTAGACTTGTTCTTTGGTACTGATTATCATTCTCATCTTGGTAATCGGTTGGGTGGTATGGCTGTTTTTGATGGTGAGCATTTTCATCGTGCTATTCATACTATTGAGAATTCGCCTTTTAGGACAAAGTTTGAGTCTTGTTTGTCTGTTTTTAAGGGTAGTGTTGGTGTGGGTTGTATTAGTGATAGTGATCCTCAGCCTGTTGTTCTTCAGTCTAAGATTGGTCATTTTGCTGTTGTTACTGTGGGGCGTATTAATAATAGTAAGCAGTTGTCTGAGCAGTTGATATCTGAGGTTAATGCGTATTTTTCTGAGACTCGTGGTGGGCGGGTTAATGATACTGAGCTTGTGGCGGCGCTTATTTGTAGGAAGGATAATATTTTGGATGGTATTGCGTATGCTCAGAGTGTTATAGATGGTTCTATGACTATGTTGGTGTGTGCGGATGGTGGTGTGTATGCTGCGCGGGATAAGTTGGGTCGTACGCCTTTGTCTATTGGTAAGAGGGTTGATGGGCATTGTGTGAGTTTTGAGTCTTTTGCGTATCTTAATCTTGGTTATAAGACTTGTTATGAGTTAGGTCCTGGTGAGGTTGTTTTTGTTTCGGCTGATATGTTAGTGCAGATTATAGCGCCGGGTAGTGAGATGCGTTTGTGTGCTTTTTTGTGGACTTATTTTGGGTATCCGACTTCTGATTATGAGGGTATAAATGTTGAGGAGATGCGTTACCGTTGTGGGTGTAGTCTTGCGTCTCAGGAGGTTGCTGTTGGTACGACTCCGGTTGTGGATTATGTGGCGGGTATTCCGGATTCTGGTACGGCTCATGCTATAGGTTATGCTAATAGTTCCAAGTTGTCTTTTGCGCGTCCTTTGATAAAGTATACGCCTACATGGCCGCGTAGTTTTATACCGCAGGATCAGAATATACGTGATCAAATAGCGCATATGAAACTGGTGCCTATTAATTCGCTTATTGAGGATAAACGGTTGCTTTTTGTTGATGATTCCATTGTTCGTGGTACGCAGATGCGTGGGACTGTTGACTTTTTGCATGCCTGTGGTGCAAAAGAGTTGCATATGCGTTCTGCTTGTCCTCCGATACTTTATGGTTGTAAGTATCTGAATTTTTCGCGTTCAGTATCTGAGAGTGAGTTAATTTCGCGGCAGGCTATACATAAGTTAGAGGGTTCTGAGGGTGAGAAGCATTTATCAGAGTATGCTACTTTTCAATCAGAGCGGTATAATCGTATGGTTGAGGTTATATCTAAGGATCTTAATCTTACAACGCTTGTGTATCATTCGCTTAATGGACTTATAGATTCCATAGGCATCAATAAATGCAAGTTGTGTACTTATTGTTGGAATGGTATAGAGTAAATAATTAATTAAAAAAATCATGTTGTTGAGTGTGCGTCAATGCCGAAAAGAACAGACATTAACACAATCCTGATTATAGGTTCAGGGCCTATAATTATTGGGCAAGCTTGTGAGTTTGATTATTCTGGAACACAGGCGTGTAAGGCGCTTAAGAGTTTGGGATATAAGGTTATTTTGGTAAATTCTAATCCTGCGACTATTATGACGGATCCTCTTGTTGCAGATATTACCTATATTGAGCCGCTTAATGTTGCTAGGCTTACAGAGATTATAGCTAAGGAGCGTCCTGATGCTCTTTTGCCTAATTTGGGTGGGCAGTCCGGTCTTAATTTAAGTCTTGAACTTAAAAAGGCAGGTGTGTTAGACCGGTTTAGTGTTAAGGTGATTGGTGTTCAGCTTGATGCTATTGTGCGTGGTGAGGATCGTATAGAGTTTAAGAAGACTATGGATAAGTTAGGTATAGCTATGCCTAAAAGTTTTGAGGCGTTAACTGTTGAGCAGGCAGAAAAGGTTGCTGATGAGCTTGGTTATCCTGTTGTTGTTAGGCCTGCTTATACTATGGGTGGAACTGGTGGGGGTATAGTTTATAATAAAGAGGAGCTTCAGGTTGTTGCTAGTAGAGGTATTGGGGCCTCTATGATTGGGCAAGTTTTAATTGAGGAGAGTGTTTTTGGTTGGGAGGAGCTTGAGGTTGAGGTTGTTCGTGATGTAAAGAATCAGATGATTGCTATTTGTATGATTGAAAATATTGATCCTATGGGTGTTCATACGGGTGATTCTTTTTGTGCGGCACCTATGCTTACTATTAGCGAGGATTTGCAGGAGCGGCTTAAGCAAGTTGCGTTTAGTATAGTTTCTGAGATTGGGGTTATAGGGGGGACTAATGTGCAAATGGCTCATGATCCTGTTTCTGGTAAGATTGTTGTTATTGAGATTAATCCGCGGACTTCTCGTTCTTCTGCTTTGGCTTCTAAGGCAACTGGGTTTCCTATAGCTTATGTGTCCTCTCTTTTAGCTGCTGGGCTTACGCTTGATGAGCTTTCTTATTGGAAAGAGGGTTCTTTAGAGAAGTATGTGCCTTATGGGGATTATGTTGTTTTAAAGTTTGCTAGGTGGGCGTTTGAAAAGTTTTCTGGTGCAGAGGATAGGCTAGGTACTCAAATGAAGGCTGTTGGTGAGGTTATGAGTATAGGTCGTACTTTTAAGGAGACTTTTCAGAAGGCTATTCGTGGTTTAGAAATTGGCAGAAGTGGTTTGGGGTTTGCTAAGAATTTTAATGAGTTATCTGCTGAGGAGTTAATACAAAAGTTAACGGTTCCAAATAGTGAGCGGTATTTTGTTATATATGAGGCTCTTCGTAAAGGTGTTAGTGTAGATAGGATTTTTGAGATTACAAAAATTAAGCGGTATTTCTTAGAGCAAATGCGTGAGCTTGTAGAGTTAGAAAATGAGGTTTTGACTTATAAGAAGCGTGTGTTGCCTAAGGATTTGCTTATAAAAGCAAAGAAGGATGGTTTTGCTGACCGTTATCTTTCAACGCTACTTGAGGTGCCTGAGGAGTATATTAGGCTTCATAGAAGTGTTGTAGATATACAAGAGGAATGGGATGTTGTTCCCGTTAGTGGTGCAGATGCTCAATATTTTTACTCAACATATAACGGGTTAGGTAAATTAGGTCCTGAGCTTGCCGTTTCAAGACAGAAACGTGGCCTTAACCCCGTAGATGATACTCGTGAGAAAGTTATTATTTTAGGTGGGGGTCCTAATCGTATTGGTCAGGGTATAGAGTTTGATTACTGTTGTGTGCATACTGCTTTAGCGCTTCGTGAATCCGGTTTTAAGACTATTATGATAAACTGTAATCCTGAAACGGTTTCTACAGATTATGATACGTCTGATAAGCTTTATTTTGAGCCGCTCTCTGTTGAGGACGTTTTATCTATTTGTCAACATGAGAAACCTTTAGGTGTTATTGTTCAATTTGGTGGACAAACCCCTCTAAACATTGCCATGGCCTTAAAGAAGGCGGATGTGCCAATTTTAGGCACCACTCCTGAAGTGATAGCCTTAGCTGAAGACCGTGATTTATTTCGTAAAATGATGGATAACATGAACATCCCCATGCCCGAGTCCGGCATGGCCTGTAACTATGAAGAAGCCGTTACCGTAGCTGACCGCATAGGATACCCCGTTATGGTAAGACCCTCATATGTTTTAGGCGGACGAGCTATGGAAGTAGTCTTTGACAATGAACAACTTAGAAACTATATCCGCGTAAATGCACAATACATAAGCAATGAGGCCCCCATCCTTATTGATCGCTTCTTAGACAACGCGTTGGAATGTGAAGCCGACGCCCTATCTGATGGCCACAACGTCTTTGTACCCACCGTAATGGAACACATAGAATACGCCGGCATACACTCAGGCGACTCCTCCTGCGTAATTCCCACCATAAACATAACCCCTGAGCAAACAGAAACCATACGCGATTACACATGTAAAATTGCCGGCGAACTAGGCGTAGTAGGCCTAATGAACATCCAATACGCCATACACCACGGCAAAGTATACGTCCTAGAAGCCAACCCACGCGCCTCACGAACAGTACCCCTAGTCTCAAAAGTATGCAACCTAAACATGGCAAACATTGCCGCCAAACTAATAATAGCCCAACACACCCGACAACAAATAAACCTAACCACCATACCAAAACCCGACGTACCATACTATGGCGTTAAAGAAGCCGTTTTCCCCTTTAACATGTTCCCAGACGTTGACCCCATATTAGGCCCAGAAATGAGATCAACAGGCGAAGTATTAGGCCTATCTAACTCTTTTGGACTTGCATTCTACAAAGCCCTAGAAGGCGCAAAAACCATTCTACCCCTCTCAGGCTCAGTGCTAATCTCTGTAGTTGAAAAAGACCGCACAGAATCCGCCCTAGTAGCAAAAGAATTCGAACAATTAGGCTTTAAAATCTTTGCCACACGCGGAACACACGCATATCTTACATCAAAAGGTGTAAAAGCAGAAATCATAAACAAACTCTACGAAGGCCGACCCAACATAGTTGACGCTATAAAAAACCATCAACTAGACGTAATCGTAAACACCCCAAACAATAGCAAACGCAGCAACGATGATGACTCATACATAAGAAAATCCGCCATAAAATACAACATACCCTACCTAACCACATTAACCGCCGCATTAGCCGCCGTAAAAGGCATAGCAGAAAAAGTCGCAAACCCACAAGAAAACGTATACTCCCTACAAGAATACCACAACCTAAAAAACAAAACAAACAAACAACCAACCAACTAACTAAAAATATAATTAGGAGAAAAAGTGTCATATGTCAAATCTTAAAGGAACTATAGATGAATTTATTTTAGAAACATGTGAAAACATTAAAAAACAAGCAGACGGCCAACCCGTACTCTGCGCGCTCTCCGGCGGCATAGACTCAACAGTATGCGCCATACTAACCCACCGCGCCATAGGCGACAAATTAACTTGCCTATTTGTAGACACAGGACTAATGCGCAAAAACGAAGGCGACCAAGTAACAAAACTATTTCGCGACACATACAACATAAACCTAATACGCATAAACGCCGAACAACGATTCTTAACCAAACTCAAAGACGTAACAGAACCAGAGCAAAAACGCAAAATAATAGGCGAAGAATTCATACGCGTATTTGAAGAAGAAGCAAAAAAAATAGGCGAAATAGGCTGCCTAGTACAAGGAACCATATACCCCGACATAATAGAAAGCGGCAAGGACGGACACAAACAAGTAAAAGCCCACCACAACGTCGGCGGCATGCCCCTAAACATAGAATTCAAACAAATAATAGAACCCATAAAACTACTCTATAAAGAAGAAGTCCGCGAATGCGGAAGAAAACTAGGCCTACCCGAAACATTCACAACAAGACAACCCTTCCCAGGCCCCGGCCTAGCCGTAAGATGCATAGGCGAACTAACAAAACAACGCCTAGACCTCCTACGAGAAGCAGACGCCATATTTCGCGAAGAAATAGAAAAAGCCGGACTACAAAAACAAATACAACAATACTTCACCATACTACCCAACCTAAAAAGCGTAGGCGTAAGAAACAACCAACGATGCTACGAAAACATGATAACCCTAAGAGCCATAACAACAACCGATTTCGTCACAGCAAAACCATACCCCCTACCATACACACTACTAGAAACCATAGTAAACAGAATAACAAACGAAATACCCGGCATCAACCGAATACTACTAGACATAACACCAAAACCAACAGCAACAATAGAATGGGAATAAACAACAAACTACAAACATAACTTCCCACAACACCCCAAACTGAATTATTCTCATAAACACCATCGTGCAAAAATCTGAAAAAGACAAAAAACAACAGCACAAAACTGCTTAGAAAAAACCTGTTAATGTCACTAAAGGTACAAGCTGTCTCATGCAGGGTTTGAACTTTAAAACAGTGGAGATATCGCAATCACCGACTCTTTTTCCTTTCTCTGTATCTTCCTAAAATCCCGGAAGAGTTATACATAGGTTTGTATTACTCTTTGTGAACACGGCAGATTTCGAAAACGCCGTCAATTCTGCCTTATTGATAAATGGCGTCATATGTATAATTGTGTATAT
>Ga0123353_10009357_pt1 | contig 13510 bp, 10 predicted proteins | sample TergutLab28metaG_3_FD_92763 | JGI IMG/M metagenome (GOLD analysis project Ga0123353, IMG submission 92763) | Labiotermes labralis P3 segment gut microbial communities from Petit-Saut dam, French Guiana - Lab288 P3 | ecosystem: Host-associated > Arthropoda: Insects > Digestive system > Gut ... | reverse complement strand
TCTTGTTGTGCAGGGGCTCGCAGCAGCCGTAGTAGACCAGGCCGCAGGTGCCCACGGTGCGCTTCATGTATTCCAGGTCGAACTCATAGTGCATCTCGCGGCTGACCGAGCCGAAAATTTGCGCCGTGCCGCGGCCCCAGATGTTTTTGCGCGTGACCACGCCGTCCGTGGGTTTCGGCAGGTCCTCGGAGAGATAGGGCGTGCAGTGCAGGCTGAGCCCCCCGCTGTCCAGCAGGCCCAGGGCCTCGCGCTGATCCAGCTCGGCCTCTTTACATTGCGTGATTTTCTCGATGATGGCGTGGCTGTATTCCGGGCGGTCGGCCAGGTCGATCAGCAGGGGCGTCACGCCGCGGTAGCGGGAGATGTCGTCCCAGCTGGCCACGCCGCACTGGCTCGACCCCGTGATGCGTACGGGCAGAATATCGCCCACCGCCGTGCCGAGCTTCGTCCAGTCCGCGCGGGTCTCCTCCTCGTCGTAGGTCAGCACGGGCGGGTGGATCATCTCCAGTGCCGCCTCGTCCTCCAGCTGGTCCTCGTATTCGTGGGAGATGATGCTCGTGGCGTGGCTCGAGGCGATCGTGTGGTCCTTCGTCTCGATGCCTATGCCGGTGGAGCGCACCGTCTTCCCCACGCCCACATATGGCTGCAGGATCATGTCGCCGGGGAAATATTTGTACTTGTACAGCTCGCGGCGCATCCAGCCCTCCACGCCACGCAGGTCGCGGTCCTGGCAGAAGCAGTCGAGCGAGCCGTCGAAGTTCATCTGCTGCCAGGGGATCTCGTCGAGCATCACCACCGGGCGGACCATGTGCAGGTCGTTGGAGGCGGTGTGCAGGGCGCGGCGCTCGGCGTTGCGGGGCTCGGCGGCGGCCTGGGCGTAGGCCTGGGCCAGGGGGCGCAAGATGGATTCGTCGTGGGTCATGGGAGGTCTCCTTCTTTGATGTAGGCGTAGAATGTGGCGGAGGTGAGGGGCTGATAGATGCAGTACAGCTCGTCCTCGCTGTCCCCATGCGCGGAAAGCCTGAACAGTATCAGGTCGCCGAAGCGTTCCCAGTAGCTATCGGCCCACTCGCCGTAAAAGCCATTTTCGATGGTCTTGGTCGCCTTGCCGTTTTCGTCCAGGGCGTAGAAACCGAATTTCTCGCTGCCTGGCTCCGGCACCCAAGCCAGGCAGAGAAGCTTGCCGTTGACGGCAAACAAATCGAAGATATTCGTCTTAGCCCGCAACAGTTTTGTGTCACTGCCGTCAATTTTCATCCGATATAAATTATTGACATAGTAATACTCATCAATTTGTTCCTCCGTTGCCTGCACGTAATAGACATACGCTCCACAGGTGACGTAGCCGTTGATGCCATCAAGCTTTCCCAATTTCTGTTCGGCCTTGTTGGGCACATGCTCCGGCTCCTCTTCCCACGCCCACCCGGGCAGGTCGGTGTAATCGGCGACGCGCACCGCGTTGTCTTTGTCGATAACGACACAGTTCAGGCCGCCTTCCCACCAACCCACGAGGATTTCCAGGGCGATTGCGCCGCCCGGCAGGTTTACCCAGCCCCTAGTGCAAGCCTCCGCGCCGCGATAGTTGCTGAAATCAATCAATGCGATTCGCTTGCTGGTATCGAGCCACAGGGCTTCTACAGTATTATTTTTAACATATAAAAGCGAGTTGCTTGCGGCGTTGTAGCGGGGAAACATGTCCGACTTGTATTCGTCTATCTTTTCCGCTTTCAGTGTTTTTAGCGAAATCCGATAGGTCACGGTGCTTTCCGGATAGTATTCGTTCTCGCCCGTCTGTCCGCCGCTGGCAAACAGCCACTGCTCCGTCAAGCCACTAATACCGACACGGTCAAACTTGCCCGGCAGGTCGATCTTCTCCTGCTTGGAAATATCGTTTAAGGGCATGCGATAAAGCGCCCCGCCACATGTTGCGAAGATATGCGTGGGCGTTTTGGCAAAACCGAGCGTAAACTCGTATTCCGGCCTCGGAACCCCCTCGCCCTCCGGCCGCCAGGCATATCCATAGCTCCGGAGCAATGTCTCCGCGCTCACAGGCGGTTCACTGTCCGGCGGCGCAGCCTCCGGCAGGGCATCGCTTTCCTCAAGATATTCGCACAGGTATGTATCCAGGGCCATGCGCATGCGCACATAGCCTTTCGACATTTTCGCGGTGAGATATATGTATTGCGTATCTATTCTATCGACACGAAGTGTTTCAATCAGCTTGTCGCTATAACGGGCCGGTGCAGGTATGCGCCTGACGCTATCCAGGTCGTCCAGCGGCGCAAAGCACAGTGCCGGACTCTCGTCATACCTGCCCGCGGCGTACATATGCGTGGAGTTCACCGCCCAAGAGGGCACATATGGTTCTTTCTCCTCCACCGGCGCAACAGTCATAACCTCTTCCGGTTCAGCTGTCGTCGTAGAGGCCTCTGTGATAGGTTGTTCGGGGTTTATAACAATCTCCGCGCACCCCGCCAGCAGGCACGCCAGCGCAAGCAGCACGCACACCAGCCGTTTCATGCAATCACCTCTAGATGAATAAGTCATAGTCCCTCTCCGCCGGCCACGGCCCGGGGGTGCCCAGCAGTTCGATGATGCGCGTATTCGCCGGGCCGCGCGCGCAGTTGACGCAGCATTTGCGCGGGTCCATCTGTTGTACCATATCCAGGCGTTCTTGGGCATGCCAGACGGCCTCGAAGTCCGCGCCGCGGCTCTCGCCGTATTTCATGGGTTCGTGCCCGCGGTGGTAGGAGCAGGTGTAGAGCCCCAGCGGCGAGATCACCGTGCGCAGGTGGCAGATGTAGCACTGCTCCATGCGTACCTGGTCCGGGTATTCGGCGGGGCTGAACAGCCGCTTGACGTTCAGGTTGGTCAGCACGGCAAACCAGGGCGAGGCGAGAGCCTGCGCCATCCCGATCTGCGCGGCGATGGCGTCCTTGGCGTCCTTTGATAGGGGGATATCCGGGTGGTTGTAGTCGACATCGTCGAACTGCAGCTTGATCTCGAAGTAGTCGCAGCCCAGGTCCTTCGCGATCCGCGCGGCAGCGGCGAGTTCATGGATGTTCGACACCCGTTCATTGCAGACGATCAGGAAGGAATAGCCCAGCGAGCAGCGCCCCTTGGCCTTGGCAAAGGCGGCGATGTTGCGCAGGACCGCGTCAAAGACGTGGCGGCCCTTCATCTTGAAGAAGGTGCCATCGGTGGCCGCGTCCATGGACAGCCGCACCCAGTCGGCGTCCCGCAGGGCCTCTATGTGCTCGTGGAGCAGCGTGCCGTTCGTGATCAGGCCGACCTGCATCCCATAGGCCTTCAGCTGCGCGACAAAGGCGTCGATGTGCGGGTTCATCAGGGGCTCGCCGCCGCCGGTGAGGATGACCGCCTTGACGCCCATGCGGTGCAGCGTATCCGCGTACTCGCTCAGCTCCTGCCCGTTGAAGAGCAGGTCCCCCAGCAGCTCCCTGGTGATGCAGTGCTCGCAGGCGAGGTTGCAGGCGGTGGTGCTGTCGAACTCCACCACGATGGGCGTCAGCGGCAGCCCCTGCTTATACTGCTCCAGCCGCGCGGTGACGCTCTCCTGGGAGAGCTTGTCGACGAAGGCGAATTTGTTCATGGTCAGGCTCCTTCTTCTCTTTCATAGGCGTAGAATGTTGCGCCGGTAGCGGGGTCGTAGAGGCAGGAGATAGCCTCTTCCGCATTCGATGAAGCATCGAAGATAAACATAATATAGTCGCCGAAGCGTTTCCAGCCGTAGTTGGCCCATTCTCCGTACCAGCCCGTGTCGATGGCCTTCACCACTTTGCCATCTTCGTCCAGGGCATAAAAGCCGAATACATCGTCATCATTACCGGGTAGCCACGCCAGGCAGCAAAGCTTGTCGTTGATGGCCATCATTGTATAGATATTCGTTTTTGCCCGCAGCAGTTTTGTGTCGCTGCCGTCAAGCTTCATCCGGTATAAATTCTTGACGTAGGTATAATCATTTGTTTTTTCATCCGTTGCCTCCACATAATAGACATAATTTCCGCAGGTGATATGGTCGCCAACGGAGTTGTCCGGCTGCGGTTCATACCACCCTGGCACGGCGTCTCTGTCCATAACCCGCCCGACGTTATCGCTGTTGAAGACAATGCAATAAAACGGTCCGGACCACCAATTTCCAAGAATCTCCAGCGATGGGCCGTCGGGTGTATTTGCCCAACCCCTGATATGAGCGTCATTGGCAGGGTTGTAATAAGCGCTGAAGTCGAAGACCTCGCTGCGCTTGCCGGTTCCGAGGTTCAGGGCCTCCACCGTTTTGTCTTTGACATATAGCAGGGAATCGTTTGCGGAATTATAGCGGGGATAGTAGCTTGTTTTGCTCTCATCTATCTTTTCGGCTTTCAGGGTGTCCAGCGAAAGCCGATAGGTCACAGCGCTTTGCAATTTGGGGTAACTACTGTAATCATAATCCAACACCGCTTGCCCGCAACTGACATACAGCCACTGCTCCGTCAGGCCGCAGATAGCGATTTCGTCGAAATTACCGGGTAGAGAAATTTTCTCCTGCTGCGATATATCGCCAATGGGCATTCGATAGAGTTCGTTGCCGTGCACCCATGGATTGCCGCCGCGAACGACAAAGATATGCGCGGGGGTTTTGGCGTAGTACTCGGTAAATTCGTAGGCAGGCTTCGGGACACTTTCTCGGGGAGCAATAACTGTGCTCATTGGTGGCAAAGTTGTTGTGACCTCCGGCTCGGTTGTGACCGTCTCCGCGGGTTCTGTCTTCGGTTCCTCCCCAGGCCCGCCACACGCGCCACCCGCGCATAGCAAGCCCAGGGCCAATATGACACACACCAGCCGCTTCATAACAATCACCTCGCAATATCGGCGATTTTATTATATCAACATCTTTCTCGCTTGGCAAGGGATTTTGTCAATTCACCAGCTTCCGCCGCTTGAGGAACACCCGGTTGCGGTTGAGGTACGCCTTCTGCCTGCAGCGGGTCAGGTGTTTGCGGCCCTCGGCGGAGCGGGTGTAGATCAACTCGAACGCCCCGGCCTGTTTTTTCAGGAAACCCGCCAGCACCTGCGCGCTCTCCTTGTTGCCCCCGATGGCCGACGGGCAGGCGTAGCTGTTGGCGTAGGACAGCACCTTCGGGAACTTATATTTTTTCACCATGACATAGCGCGGGTTGTCGATGGCGGAGAGCAGCTCGCCCATCGCCCTGCCGAAGACCTCGTTGTCGTGGGCGCTGGCACCCGTGATGAGGCACTGCGCGTACCCACCCGCTGCGCTGCGCATGTCAAGCCGCGCGCTCTTGCTCTCGATGAGGTTCAGCTTTTTCATGGTTTTCAACAGGCACCCGGCCAGGGTCTTCACTGTCTTTTTTGGGGAGATGAAATTCAGCAGGCGCTTGAGGTTGGTCAACAAAACGATGATCAGGACGGCGGCCAGGCTCCAGCAGAGGAAGGTGAGCGCCTTGGATTCGACAATGAACGGGACAGCTGCAAGCCCGGCGATCACCAGCCCGGCGGCCGCGGCCCAGCAGAGCACGGCGAGGAGGTTCACCAGCAGATACCGCGCCGGGCGGGCCTGTTTCGGCGCCTCGCAGACATCGGAGACCTGCGGCCTGGTGAACTTGCCCAGGGTGGCGTCCCAGCTGGAGGCCATGTGCTCACGCGCGGAGGCCAGCTCCATGGTCTTGGCATTGATATTGGCAAAGCCCTCCTCGTCGAAGGGCGGTTGGACGGTATCCAGCCGGGCGATGCCGCTCTCGATGGTCCCGCCGCTGTACGAGGGGGCCAGGAAGCCCAGGAAGCGCCGCTGCAGGGTGTCATAGTCGCCGCTGACGACCTTGCCGGTCTCGCTACCCGGCTCCACCGTGACCAGGTGCCAGATGTTCGCGGTTTTGGCGGGGTTGTTCTTGTCAGTGCGGATGGCGCGGCCGCGCATCTGGTTGGAGAGCATGAAGCTGCCCACAAAACTGGCGAGGATCAGCGCGTTGATGCAGGGGGAGTCCCAGCCCTCGCCCAGCAGCGACTTGGTGCCGATGAGGATATTGAGGTGCCCGCCCTCAAACGCCTGCGTGAGGGCGGCGACCTTGTTTTTGTTGGACCCCGGGAAGATCAGCTCGGAATAGGGCGCGTTCGGCAGGGGCTTGGCCTTGAATTCGCCCTGAATTTTATCGATTATATCATTGGGCACGAGTACCAGGGTGCCAGCCAGCAGGGCGATCCTCGCCCTGCCGCCGACGGCGCGGCGCACGGATTCGAAGATCGGCACGGTGCCCATGACGTTCAGCGCGGCATTCGTGCCGACGAGGGACAGGGCCTCCTTCTTGATGAAGTCGGTCAGGATGAGCATGCGCAGGCCGTCGCCGAGGTCGTCGCACTCGGCCCGGGCGATCTGGTCGATGCCCGCCAGCTTGCCCATCGATGATGTGAGCATCCGCTGAATTTTCTTGTCGCCGGTCAGGCAGACCCGGGCGCCGTCCATAAAGCCGTTTTTTTTCAGGATGGCTTTGATATCGTCAGCTTCGACTTCTGGCATTTGAAAGATGTATTCAAGAGCTTCCTGCGCATCTTGGAGGGAAAGCTTCTTTTTTTTCCGGTAGAATTTGCGATGCGGGAGCATTTCCATCGCCTGCGTAAAATCAGGCCTCTCCATGATTTCATTGACGCAGGCAAGGGCGCGGGCCTTGAACTGCGAGAGGGTCTCGGCCTCCTCCCTTGTGGGGTAGGAAAAATAGATGTAGTCCTGGTGGGGGCAGAGGGTCTTCTGCTTCACCAGCTGGGGGATGAAGATTTCGGCGTCGATGTCGCCGCAGAGCGAGATGTACCGGTTCCACTCGGCCGCGGTGCTGTCGTAGGGCGGCGTGGCGGTGAGGGCGATGATGATCGCCTCGCCCTTGAAGGTCTCGATGAAGCCCTCCAGGGCCTTTTGCCACTCGCTCTTCAGGTGGTGCGCCTCATCCAGGCAGATGGTCTTGATGCCTGCCCTCTTCACCGTCTTGAGCAAATCGAAGGCCGTGTAGTCCTCGGTTTCGGCGTGGCCGGTGTCGCCGTCGTCGGTCTCGACCTCCTCGTCGGAGATGCGCCTGTTGTACGCCGCGTGCAGCGCCTGGTAGGTCACCGAGGTGATCGCCCTCGGGGCCTTCAGCGTGTAAGAGACGAGTTCGTCCACCCGCGCGGGGTCGGGCATGAAGGCTTCGGCGAAGCGCTCGCCCCACTGCTGGCGGATGGTGACGCTGGGCGAGAGCACCAGCGCGGGCGATCCCAGACGCCGGATGAGCTCCAGGCCTAAGATGGTCTTGCCGCTGCCCGGGGCCGCCACGATGTGCAGGCGCCTGTCCGCGAGGTACTTCGGGGTCTCGTCGAGAACCTTCTGCTGGTAGTCGCGGAAGGTCCATTTGAACTTGCATGAGGTGAGGTCCATGGGAGGTGGGTCCTTTCTGTGGGGGATGGGGGTATTATAGCATAATTTGTTTATTAAGACAAGGCAAAAATAAGGACGGCGGGGTATAAAAAATGCGGGCGGCTTGCTAGCCGCCCCTACAGATTATGTTGCATTATTTAAAGAAGTTTCTTGATGCACTTGACCAACTCCGTATAGACCTCGTCGCGCTTGGCGAGGGGTTCCCGCAGGGCCAAAGGTATCTCTGACAAAGGTGTCACGGCCTGGTAATCGTTTATGGTTGTGTCTTCATAGTCGCAGGCGCTGACGAGCACCCACAGGATGGTTAATTTTTCTTCCCGCGCGGCCTCCAACAGGGGAAGCTCCTTTTCCATTATGAAGTCGGAGGCTAAAAAATCGGGCGTAACCAGCAACACGGCAACCTTTGTCCTTGCGACCGCAGCCTCTATCTCGTCCTTCCATTTATCTCCGAACTCGATCTGCTTGTCGTCCCACCATGCGATTTTGGTCCTCTTCAAGTGCCGGACCAATTCATCCTTATATTGCGCATCCACGTGCGCATAGCTGATGAAGACCTCCCTGCGTAAGGCTATGCGGGCGGCGAGGGCGGCTGCGGCTTCATCCGCTAAGCGCTTTTCTTCTTCAGCGGCAATGGCGGCGTCAACCGCAGCTATTCTTTTCTGGATGTCTTTTTTATCTTTTTCACTAGCGGGCTTCATCTTAAAAGCCGAATCAGTCAATGCTTTTGCATATGCCTTTTTGGCTTTTACCTGATCTCGCTCTACACCATGTCCATCACGATACATGTCACCTAGAACCCAAGAGGCACGCCAGTAACCCTGTTGAGCAGCAAGATCAAAAAGCTGGAAAGCTTCGCCATCGTCTTTGGCTACACCATGCCCTTTTTTATAACAAGTAGCTAAATTGTTTTGTGCTATTACATCCCCCTGCTTTGCAGAAAGCCTAAACAACTTCACGGCTTCTTCTAAATCCTTTTCAACCCCAATGCCCTCATAGAATGCGTATCCTAATTCACGTTGTGCACCGGCATGGCCCTTTTCAACGGCCAGCCGAAACCATTTAACCGCTTCGGCACTGTTTTTCTCTATGCCTTGGCCCCAGTCATAACATTTTCCGACCCGAAATTGAAATTCCGGGTCACCCACTGCGGCTCTTTCTTTCAGCAGCTCCGCAAAGTCCTCATTGCTTATCTCAACACCCATACTCCATCCCCCTAAAGCGCTTTATCCCATTTTACAACAAATTTTTCCTAAAGTCAAGCAAATTTGCACTTGACATGTAAGCCGCTTTAAGGTCTATGATCATAAATGCACATTCCACACACGGAAGGAGAGTCGCTATTTTTATGCTTTCGGAACACAAAAAGCTGTTGCCGATCAGGGATTTTTCCGAGCTCACGGGGATCAAGGAGAGCACGCTGCGCTACTGGGACCGGATCGGGCTGTTCCAGCCCGCCATGCGCCACGAGGACAACAACTACCGGTTTTACGCCCTCGAGCAGGTGGTCTCGGTGAACTTCATCTCCGTGCTCAGCCGCCTGAAGCTGCCGCTGAAGGCGATCTCGGACATCGCCGGCCCGGCCCGCAGCCCCCAGGCGGTCATCTCGCTGCTGGAGCAGCAGGAGTTCGAGATCGACCGGGAGGAGCTGCGCCTGCACGAGATCCACTCCGCGATCCACGTCCTGAAGGGCATATTCAAGCAGGGCCTGGAGGCGGTGCCCGGGGAGATCTGTGTGCGGCGCCTGGACGCCATGCCGATCATCCTGGGCCCCGAAAATACCTACGGCCGGGGCGAGCTGTTCTACAAGGCCCTGATGGACTACTGCAAGCAGGCGAAATATCACCGGGTGAACGTCAGCAACCCAGTCGGCGGCTACCACGTGAGCATGGAGCGCTATCTCGGGGCGCCGGGCCTGCCGCAGCGCTTTTTCTCCATCGACCCCACGGGCTGCGACTGCCGCCCCGAGGGGGACTACCTGACAGGCTGCGTGCAGGGCTACTACGGCCAGATGGGCGACATGCCAGAAAGGCTGGCCGTCTACGCGCGGGAGAACGGCCTGGAGTGCGAGGGCCCGGTCTATGTCGTCTACCTGCTGGACGACGTCTGCATCCCAAATCCCGAGGAATACCTGGCCCAGGTCAGCGTGCGGGTGCGCAGGCGCAGGGGTGCCTGGCAGGCCGCGAATGAACAACGAGAGGATGGGATATAATGACTGGAATCATCGCGTTTTTGCAGGCGGCAATTTTGATCATGATCGCCTCGCTGGGGCTGTCCGTGCCCGGCATACAGGGCCCGGACGGAAAGCCCGGCCTGCCCGCCTGGGATACCCTCGCCTTCCGTGAGGCCGCGGACGCCTCCTGTTACGCGGCCGTGCCGCGCTGCAATATCCGCTTCGACGAAATTCTGTCCCCCGTGGTGGACGCGCTGGAGGCCGAGGCGAAATTCTCCCTGCCCGCGCTGCTGGGTCTGTTCCCCGACCCGTTCTACCCCTTCCGCCCGGCGGCGCGGCTGCTCTCCGCACCCATCGCGCGGGCCCAAGCCGCGCTCAACGCGTGGTCGGCCAGCATCAGCAGCCAGGAGCGCATCTCGGACGACCTGCTGCGGCTGCTCTCCGTCAGCCTGGGCATGGCGCGGGAGGTCTACCTGTTCTGCGAACCCCTGGAGGATGCGCCGGGCGTATACGAGATCATCTGCCGCCTGACCTACGCGGACGGCCGCCACGATCAGCTGCGCTCGCGCATCTATTACGACACGGACCGCGGGCTGATCTACGGCAGGGACGGCGGCGGCATGATGTCCCTGGGCTACGACTACGACGTGGACGCCCGGGTGCTCTACACCCAGCCGGAGGTCTGGCTGCGCGCCTTCGGGTTCACCGAGGCCTACGACCGCATCGGCGGCAACAGCGGCCTGATGCGCTTCGACACCGTGCGCCTCAAGTTCCCCTACGGCGGGCGGGACTGGCTGCTCCAGCTGTGGAAGGGGCGCTACGTCATCGCCTGCGGCGGCGAGGTCGGGCTCTACTGCAAGCCCGCCGGCCGCGCCGCCGAGTTCTACGACTGCGCGGAGGAGGCCGATTACCTCCCCATGTCCCTGCGCGTGAGCGTCAAACAGAACGGGCAGACGCTGGTGGACCGCCCCGCGCAGCCCCACTGGTGGATGACCGGCTTCCACCTCTCGGACCGCTATTATGCCCCCGCCGAGCTGACCCTCGAAACCTCGGTCACCCTGGAGGACGGGGGCATGCTGGCCGCCCTCCTCGCCGCGCTGGAGGGGCAGGCGGACAGGGTGCGCTATACGCGCAGCGGGTCTACGGTGAAGGTGGTGTGGTGAGCATGGAGCAAATCCCCATCGTGTTTGTGCACGGGCTGGGCGGCTGGGGCCCGGAGGCCGCCTTCAACCGCGTGCTGCCCTACTGGGGCCTGCTGTCCGGCGACGTCGTCAAGGACCTCAACCGGCGGGGCTTCGAATGTTACGCGGCGTCGGTGGGGCCAGCCTCCAGCGCCTGGGACCGGGCCTGCGAGCTCTACGCCCAGCTCGCTGGCGGCGGCGTGGACTACGGCGTAGCCCACGCCGCCGCGCACGGCCACGCCCGCTACGGGCGGGCATACAAAAGGCCCCTCGTGCCCGGCTGGGCCGAGGGGTGCAAGCTCCACCTGGTGGGCCACAGCTTCGGCGGCGCGACGGTCCGGCTCCTCGCCCAGCTGCTGGAGAAGGGCAGCGCCGAGGAGCGCATCGCCACGCACCGGCGCAATCTCTCCCCCCTGTTCGGCGGCCTGCTGGGCGGGCGCGTCGTCTCCGTGACCACCCTGGGCACGCCCCACAACGGCAGCACGGCCTTCGAGCCCCAGATCGGCTGCTATGAGGACATGCAGACGATGCTCTCCCGCCTGGCGTACGCGGTGCACGTCCTCCCCGGCGCGCGCCTGGCCTACCCCTTCCGGCTGGAGCACTTCGGCATCTCCTACGCAAAGCTCTGGCGCGCCCCCTGGAGGATCGTGCGCCTCATCGGGGACTTCAACCGGATCGCGGACAGCGCCAAGACGGACCTGACCATAGACGGCGCGGCCGCCCTGAACAGGATCATCCTCTGCCTGCCGGGGATCTACTACTTCAGCTTTGCCGCCCGCTCCACGCGGGAGGACGGCAGGGGCAACCAGATCCCCCAAAATACCGGGCCTGCGATCCTGCGGGAATGCGCGGCGGCCATGGGCCTGCACCGCCCGCCGTACCGCACCGCGGGCGGCGTCCAGATCGATGATTCCTGGCTGCCCAACGACGGCCAGGTCAGCGTGGTCTCGGCCCTCCGCCCCTTCGGCGAGCCGCACCGGGACTACGACCCCGCCGCTCCGCAGCCCGGCGTGTGGCAGGTGATGCCCGTGCTCGAAGCCCGCGACCACGCCGACCTGATCGGCGGCCTGCGGTGGCCGCGCGGCTGCCCCGGCACGCTGGAATTCTATGTGTCGCTGGCGGAGATGCTGCGGAACCTGGCATAAAAACACAAATGCTGCCGATGAAAATCATTGGGGCGCCATCGACAACATTCATGTCTTTATAAATAATGATTGAAAAGGGTGCGGTACTATGCTATAATTTGATAAAAGAGAGGTTGGAGGTAACGCCATGCAAACCCTTGGATATTACAATGGAAGCTATGGCCCCCTGGATCAAATGACCGTTCCCATGCTGGACCGCGCGTGTACCTTCGGCGACGGCGTGTACGATGCCGCCTACAGCCGGAACTATAGGATTTTCACCCTCGATGAGCACGTTGACCGTTTTTATTGCAGCGCGGCTGCGCTGGACATAAAGCTCGAGCAGACAAAAGAAGAGCTGGGGGGCATTCTTGGCAGCATGCTGCGGAAGATGGACAGCGGCGAATGCTTTGTCTACTGGCAGGCGACGCGGGGCGCCGCCCTGCGCAGCCACACCTACCCCGACCCGGTCCAGCGCGCCAACCTGTGGATCATGCTGCGCCCGGCCGGCGTGCTGCCCTTGGACCGCAGGCTCAAGCTGATCACAGTGGAGGATACGCGCTACCTGCACTGCAATATCAAGACCCTCAACCTGCTGCCGAACTGCATGGCCGCCGAGCAGGCCAAGCGGGCCGGAGCCGACGAGGCGGTCTTCCACCGCAGCGGCCGCGTGACGGAGGGCACCAGCAAAAACTGCCACATCATCAAGGACGGCGTGTTTATCACCGCCCCGACGGACAATCTCATCCTGGCCGGGGTGGCGCGGGCGCATCTGCTCAGGGCCTGCGCGGCGCTGGGTATCCCCACGGAAATACGCCCCTTCACCCTGGAGGAGCTGTTCGCCGCGGACGAGGTTGTGATGTCCAGCGCGGGCTGTTTCGGCCTTGCGGCGGAGTGCATCGACGGCAGGCCCGTGGGCGGCAAAGCGCCGGAATTGCTTGCGAGGCTGCACCGTTATTTATGGGATGAGTTTATTACGGAGACGGCGTGAGGCTGGGAAATGCCGTATATTGATGCGAAGGGAGGTTATTACATGTATATATATTCATTTCAGGATCTTTTTGCTATTGTCAAAGTGCTTGCTGTTTCTTTTCTTGCAATGATTAGCTACTATTTGCATTTGGGGTGGTTCTAGGCCGAATAATCGCATTTGTGTTTGCAAAGCGGTCAGCCGCGCTGCGGTACTCCCTCACCGCCTGCGGGCGGAGCTCCCTCACGGAGGGAGCCAAGGGATTTTCTCCGCGAGTTCCTGCAAATTTTCGGTAACAAGCCCCCGGGCTCCCTCGTGAGGGAGCTGTCGCCCCGGGCGACTGAGGGAGTATCGCGGAGCGACGTACCTTCCACCCTACACCGCCCCCACCAGCTCCTTGAAATGCCTTCCCCTTGCCTCGAAGTTGGGATAGGCGTCGAAGCTGGCGCAGGCGGGGCTGAGCATCACCACGTCCCCGGGAACTGCGTTTTCCCGGGCGAGGGCAACTGCCTGTGGCAAATCGCAGGCGTGCAGGATAGTCATCTTGGCGGCGTCGTATAGTGGATGCGCCACCACCGCCTGCTCAATCGTCCCGGCGGTGGGGCCGGTCAGAATCAGCAACCGGACTTTCTCAATGACAGTCTCCGC
>Ga0123353_10009356_pt1 | contig 13510 bp, 9 predicted proteins | sample TergutLab28metaG_3_FD_92763 | JGI IMG/M metagenome (GOLD analysis project Ga0123353, IMG submission 92763) | Labiotermes labralis P3 segment gut microbial communities from Petit-Saut dam, French Guiana - Lab288 P3 | ecosystem: Host-associated > Arthropoda: Insects > Digestive system > Gut ... | reverse complement strand
TTTTTTTTTTTTTTTGAATTACATTCAAGTATATTTAGAGCCCTAGTAAGCTGATGTACCCCACATTTATATTCTTTGAACAGAATGTTAATGATGAGATCTGCGCTCTTCCGTATTGTTTCGCTACGTGTTGTGGTAAATCATCACCGACGTTTCGGGACAACTTATGGTGTCCCATTTTCAGCGTTTTAGCTTTCTTGGCCCCTGAAGATTATACTGATAGGCTGTCCCGAAACGTCGGTAAGGATTTACCACAACACGCTGCGAAACAACCCAGAAGAGCGCAGATCTTATATACATTGCGGCAAAAGCCTGAAATCACGCAGAATATTCACGAGTTTCCAGTAACAAATGTAACACATATGCAACGCAGGATTTAGAAGCTAAGGGACACAACTGATAACACTGGCTTACGAGCAGAGTGACTGGCGTAAAAGCGTCAGGTCAGAGTGTATCAAAGCAAATTTTTCGCTTTAAGCCACGCCGTAAATAGGACTGGCGAATTACCACTGCCTTATCTTAAAAGGACTCAGAAAAATTTGAAAATCAACCATATTATTCTGTTCGTACCTGAATCTCCCTGAAGACTGAAGTAGAATTTAAAATAGCACTTCCACATTGTGACAGCTAATGAACATTGTCTTATGTACACAAAACTGCCTGAGATTGGTGGCTGTGCGATTTACTCTGTTTTCTCAAAACACTATTTTCACTTAGTCCATACTGCTTACTCATAAATATCCCCAATCGTATCCATAAACATTACAATATAAGTGTGGGACGAAAGCGGTCCCATATACTCCGCAGTCTCAGAAATAAACTCATACACATTCGGTCAATTAGACAGACAGACAGAACTCCACGCAGAAACCTTCTTTACGGTACCAGCTACAATCATTTTAATATCGTTACGAAACGTTCGTTGTGTTGTGGAACAAGTGCTTTTCAGCACGCAAAAACGGATCGAAAAAATAAATGACAAGAAATTTAAAAAAGTTTTGTGAAACGGAGAACGTGTGTTCTTATGCTAAATGTAAATTTTAATTCACGAAAATGAATTCGTCTTAAGTAAGAGTTCGTAATGAAAGAGAAAAACTTATCTAGCTTCCATAATACCAGTGGTACTCACGTTTCATTGATCACAAGTGTAAATAGTTTAACCAAGTCACAGTAAAAACTGGTAGCACAGAAACGCCAATCTTTCCTGTTCACCGGCTATATTGAATTTGATTTGTTTTCTGCATGCGTTGCCCTCTGGTAGCAGTGCGGGCGCTTCTGAATTCTTTTTATCCGAGTTAAACGACGCCAAAAATAGCAGGTAGGGAAGAGGAACCAGCCGTCCCCCTGCCGAACGTTTTTTAGGATCATAAGTGAGTTCCTGTGCTTCCCCTGGCACCGGTAGTTACGTCAATGGGCGTAGAGACGCTGGCATCCACCCTGCCAACTCAGCAAGTAAACACATGTTGGTTCATCGCGTGCAATTAAAATTTGTCCATCCAGAAACATCCATAAATATGTGGGTCGTGGCCGTCTTCATTTCTGAACGTGATTAATGTCACAGTATGTATCACGCTGCGTTATTCCTCCTCACACTTCTCACATTATTGTTCCATCCCTTTTAAAAAATGTCCTGAAAGTTTGGTAAGTCTGTCGGATACGTTGTTTTTCATATTTTTTATGTGATGTCTGTGAATTAATATGTTTTGGAACTAAAATCATAGGCACGTGACACCTAATTTTATCATTTGGAATTCAGCACAGGCTTGTAAAAGTTTGTCCCCCTTTCACGCTATTGAGCCACACTATCATGTATGTCTTAGCCCATTGGTTACAATGTGCGCCACCTCTTGTAACATAAGTGACGCCCGCATTTTCCCACTCAGTGTTACGTATAATTTTCACCCTCATCAGCGACTATTTTCCTCTGCATCATTAACTGATTGTACCGGAAGTACAGTTTCTTCTCCTTGACGTAGGCGCTGAATTTTTAAATATAATTTAAATAATTTTTAGCCTTTAAAGTGTAGGTTTTGTCTTGTTTTATTCAATATAATTCTGCTGTTTAATGTTTAATGTTTTATACTGCTGAAGGTTTCATTTTTTATTAGTCATTAATTCGAAATGTCATTTTAGTTTCTGTACCCACCTGCCTTCCATGTGGGGTTGTTTTGGGGGTTAAGTTCCAAATACTGACCATAACTGGAGGGGTGTTTGCATTTTTTGGGGGGCGCAAAAGCTACCCTCAAATGCTTTCACGACCGTTCGTTGCACCGAGTTTGGAAGCGTGAAAAATGAAAGGCCCGTAATATACATGGAGCTCTGAACTGAAAACAACCGTACGTGGTGAAGCACCTCAAAACCTACAACCCACTATATCGAAGTCAGTACCAAATTAATGGAAAGAGTGTACAATGTGAGGTTCACCCTCTCCTCAGGATGTGGTGTGGCAAGGCACATACATGTCTACGTGTGTCTTATGGAACTTTATTTGTGATTTATGACAAAAACGGATATTTTATACTGCGATATTTTCAAAGTTTGTCATTCACAATTAAATTTATAAACATTAATGGGAAGCAAGTCTTTCAAAATTATACACAACTCTGAGGAAACACCATTTTAACAACCATATAATGCAACCAGTTCTTCCTCGTTCATTACTGCCATTGCAGCTAAACTTGTCACAGACTGTCCAGAATGTTCGCTGAATTAACACGCACTTTTATGTAGCTGTAACTTGCGTGCTGAAATTACTTCTTGTACATTTCACCCAACCCCAAATTTATTTACGTTACGTGATGAAGGAAAATAACATGTTTTTCATGAGAAGCATGAAAAACATGCGTCATTGGAAAATTTATTGCTTGATTCTGTAGATTGGAAGCGCGTCAGGTCATGTGCCTTCTTTCGTGTGTCAGCAATACACGCCTCCGTTAAGGTACGTCCACACTACTCGTGTGTTCTCGTCCTAGTGCTCGTACTAGTGCTGATGCTAGTGTTCCTGACAGGTAATAGTGACTGTTGCTGGCTGGGCACAGACCGCCTGCCCATTCAGTGGCTTGAAATATTTCAACTTCAATGCATCTTGCCGAGTGCATCTTTGAGGCAATCCTCTCTGCCGAGTCGCTGAAACTCAGGGCTCTGGTGCATCGCATTGCTTGGGCTCGGGCTCCTAAAACCGTCCACATTTACAGAGATGAGCATGTCGGTGCACGTACGCAAGCCCCAGCACGATTCTTATGGGCACACCTTTACCATCCCTTCTCCGAGTATTTCAGTGTGACTAATGTAACTTCGACTGAAAACTTTGACTAGTAATCAAGATCTCATTCTACGGAAATGACATCGCTGTTCCAGTCTACTGCCTCTCCCCCTAAATACTTATTCATATTATTCCTAATGATTTCCCACGTATATCTGTATCTACGTTCTGCCTCTTCCACATGAGAATTTGCAACCAGGAATGATGAAATCAGCCTACATCTACGTCGCACTTATTCTTCAACAGGCTGATCACTCATTATGTATAAATATTCCTAATTTATATTTTATTCGGAGCTGTCATTCTGGAAGTTGTTTTTGTTTCCTTCAGTAATCCTAAACGAATTTTGGTGTGGTATTTTAAACAGAGCGTCGGGATAGTGTAGTTAATATAGCGACACGTTGCGAGCTGGTCAGCCCGGTTTTCGCATCCCGGTGCCGTTCAGACCGGCCCCAATGTCCATCCAGCCTCCAGGACAAGGGATACTGGGTATTTCGCGAGGGTAAAGCGGTCGGAGCGTTGTGCTGGCCATCCACCTTCTTATAGTGTCGGCTTACGAATGGATTGTAGCTATAACTCTGCCCCTTCTGTGCCTGCATAACAGTATCATGGGGTGACCTTTATCTCTGCTTTAAACAAATCACAGCCAGTTTTCTCTACTTAACTTCATCAATATAGTGCTTAAGCATTCCTCCAAGTAGGCATAAAGGGTTAGTATCAAACTGTGGGCCTAAGCATACTGAACTTCTGCTCTTGATGAAGATGAGTGGTTAGATAGACGCTTTATCCACTTGATCCCTGGGTAAATATGCTCGCTACTCTTTGGATGGAAGTGAGATGGACCAAGACTTGGAGGTCATGCATGTGGTGGCCTGTCAGGAGTAGATATCCCGGTCAACCAGCCCGTAGTCAGCCACCGTTTTGACTGATCTGTCGCAAATAGCCCGTACCTGCATACAATACTTTAACACCACGTCACACCACGTCACAGTGTATGAATTAAGTAGTATTATCTATTGACGAAATCAAACTCCGCGCATGTCGTGACGTCTTCGGCTTTGGCTGCCCATTCATAAGCAGATACGACATAAAATTTGGCAGAGAGCTAAGGAACGAAATGCTGCCCACGGGTACTGAGAAACTGGCTGTGATTCAGCTCATCTGTAAAAATCTATCTCCACACTCTCCTTTAGACTTATTCATTTGAAAGGCATAAGTGTGACATTCTTCTACTTAAATCGTTGATGAATCAAAACCTTGTCCAGGATCTTCTACAGACATGTACGACGCCTAAAAAGAAATAACAGAGCCTAACCTTTCATTATCACTATTAATTTTACGTCATATTATTAGTGAACGAGGGTGAGTCAAGTGACAATCTTAAAAGGGGCGAAAAATTCGAGGACCTGCTGTGTGCAGCTATAGGCACAGCAAGTTATCAACAAGAGCTAGGTAGTTCGACGATGTATTGAAAAACAGCAAATCTCTACCGAATCTATCGGCACTAAATTACCTGGTAAAATGTTTTTAAGAACTTAGTCTGACTCATCTACATATAACGGTTAAATCCGTAGACAGTCTTACCTTCAACATCCATAGAAGGACTTCTTTCGCGGCTACTTTACATTTTGATCTTCAAGCGGTTGGATTACACGTATTTTCTTGGTTATGATACACTGTTACTAGTACTGGTGCAAGAGGGTAAACTTAAGCAACGCTTGCCCTTGACTGTCGGCTGTCTTATGTGTTCGCATTTGTCACTCAAGTGATGAACGCAAAAAGTGTGTAACCGCCGGTGCTGATTGACAGCACAGCAGAATTATGAGCTCTATTCCCTTGGGTCGATTAGTCAGTTTAGTACTTCTCTGAGGATGGAAACAGAGTCAGTTTCCGAAACATCATTCATTACGTAGTCTGTCTTGCAACATGTTCATAGCCCCTTCCAAAGGGTGTTCTCCAGAACTTACAAACTAGTGTTTCCTCTTCCAATTCCCAGTATCTTTTCTTTTCCGTAAAGTCGTCCAATAGATACGTGCGTCTCCTTTCACATCTTCTCATCCCTTCTGTATTTCCTTCAGTAATGTGTTTTAGAAAGTAGCCGGTAAGCAAGATGTGACCAATCGAGTTAACGTTCCTTCTTTAGATTGTGTATACGAGAATCAAATCCTCCTTGACTCTATATAATACTTTTTCATTCCTTGTAGATCGGTCCGACTGATCTTTTCCTTCCGCCTCCAGCACCACATTACAAAACTTTCAAATTATTTCTGATCTATTTCCCGAAGTGTCCAAGTTTCAGCACCATACAAAGCTGTGTCCTAATTGTAGCAATTCATTAGTTTCTTCCCTAAATTTAAGTCTAATTTGCTGGCGAAAAGAGTTTTCTTGTTGAATGCTGCAGTTGCCATGACAATCCTGGATTTGATTTCACGTGTAGCCTGGATCTTGCATCACTTGTTGTCAGGCTACATAGATCAGATATTTCACATTCACCAGTTTGTTTTGATCTACCATATCTGCATTGGGGATGGTAGCTTTGAGATTCTCATTACCTTATTTTTTTACGTTTATTTCCATTTCAAAACTTCTTCCAGTTTCAACTAGTTCATGAATTATGTCTTATAATAACGTTTCTTTCTCTTTCGAAACGTGATGTGTAATAACTACGCCTCCGGTGATTGTAGTATTCTTATAATGTTTCAGTTGTCACAAATTATTGCTGTGACACGAATAATTTGTATTCACTTTTAACAGTTTGTGCCGAAATGCTAAGCCTTTTACTCGGAACTGAACTGAAAGTGCTGGCAGCGAAGGCAAGAGTAGAGTGAGCACCGTTCGACATTCTGTGACAGACTTGAACGACAACTGAAAAATTCTGTAGGCGACTGTAAGTAAGCATTTTGTGTTCTTCAAGAGATAGACTGAAGCAGACAGCACTGCAAGAACAAAATTTTGTTTCTTACAAATTACCGAAGAGCCGATAGGCCTATTTTATGCCAAAACGGATGCTGTACTGTACAGTACAGTTCTGAAGCATTTGCTTAGGTAGGAAGGAAGCCACCAGTAATAACATTCTGCACACTACACAATTGTACTGCGGCAGAATGGTGTAGAATGGATAAGATTTTTTTTGTTAACTGTTTAAATTCCAGTGGAAAATATTTATATCGTCTACTGTAAGATTAAGAAACTTTGCATTTTGCCCACAGATTATACTTGTGTGTTTATGGAACTCACTTTAAATGCCAATTACGTACCTAAACAGCATTAACCGGGTTTTCTTTCTAATGAGGAGTGTATGTTTTCTCTGTGCTTTACAACCAACATCTTTATGTAAAATTTAGATTTATTTTATTCTTAAAATCGAGCATAGGCCAGCCCAGTTGGGAGTTTTGGTAGACTAAGTGACAATGGGATGTGTTTTAATCCGGGTACTTCTGGTTTCCACTATTAATATCATTCCATCAATGCTCCATAATCCTCTTCATCTTCAAGGTTACGCGTTACAGAAGGACAAACTGGCGACGCCTGGACATCTTGCAACGAAGGTAACGCTCTGTCTTAAATCGGAGAACATCAATGGAGAAAAGTAGTTAATTTCTTCGTCTTGTTATTCGAAAATTAAAACTGACTGTCAGTCGTTTAACAGAATTCAGAACATAATACGTTTATTTTTATCCATGTTTTTGACCCCCATGTTACTCAGAGGTATGGGCGTCGGTGTGTGTTAGAAATATTAACTTTCCTTTTCCTTGTAGTTTAGCACCAACTGAAGGATTCGACAGGTTTACGGTAACGCACATTTTATAAATGTGTTCTCTAAGTTTTTAATAACCCAGCTGCGTTGGTGTCGATTTATTGCAGATATAAATTAACAGCTGAGAAGCTAATCGCACTGCTGGTAGCTTGGAACCATAAATATTTCGCATCATATTTTCTTAAGTACACACCCAATGTAAAACACCAGATAATAGCCTCCATAGCTTACGTTATGTGCCAGATTTCATACGAAGAGCTATTTTGAGAGAAATGATGAAGCTCTGATTTAGTAACTGATACATGACTAATATGGAAAAAATTAATTGTATTCTCCCAAAGGCCGTAAAGTTGACTCCCCATATTAGACATTATCGAAATTGATTGGGCATTCTTATATATTCAAAATGCTGCCGGACAGACAGAAAAGACTCCTCCCCCCCATTTTGTTTTAAATTTATACACTTTGTGTATAAAGATACAATAAACACACACTAGTGGAGAGTTTCATATAAGTTAATCTCGACGGTTTTTTTGTAGTCAATTAACTGGAACTCGGGGAAATTTTTCTTAACCTGGTTACTAGGTTCTGAAATCGGTAAAGGGTACTTGGTTATAAAACTGTACAAATAGGCGTATGGTTGGTTGCGTGGCTCCTCCGATTCTCATATGTAACCTTGATGGCGAAAGCTCGTATATGATATTACTATGATGGGTAACTCTATCGTGAACAGATTCTTTGCATGGTTAGTTGGCTGATGTAGTTTAATAACGTCTGTTATGAAGGACGCATACTAATGTTTGTTTAGTCTCTTCAGACTGGCAAAGATCCCTGTCCGACTTTGTGAGTGTTAACTCTTCTGTAGTTGACCCATTTATAAAAATGTATTTGTTTTTATTTTGTTATCAAAATTATGTCACAATAGCAGCACTAAACAGCCTCAACAAACACGCGATATAAAGATCTAGGTCGAAAGAAATGAGTTGCAAATTATTTCCGCTAGCACGTAGAAATTATTTTCGTCGAAGTTCAACTTGTAATAGGATCGAAAAAAAGTCAACGAAGTTTGCAGGCTTCATAACTCAGTCGGTTCACGTGCTCAATGAAAATGTTGTATTACAATTTAATTATTTCTTGCTATTTGTCATTTGTTACTATTAATTACCTATATAATTGACATAGTGTCATTACTCGGTGTTCACATTAGCCAGTACTATGTACTATAACACGTGCAAATGTGCAAATAACACTCTAGCAAGAAAACCGAAACATTTAACGCTGCGAGCACCGAAATACCCAGCTGCTTCTGTCTCGAGTCAATTGGATGTAATTTACAAAATCATAATCTTTTAATCAAGATTCATCTCCTGGGTTTGCGAAGTATCCGACTTCCAGGAGATTTTTGCATAATTATGGATGAATTTCTTGGTCGTCATTCGGAGTGCCGCATGATCAGACAAACATAACCTTACTGGTTTAGAAGTTATGACGTTACCAAAGGAACTGTGTACATTCATCGTTGTTTTCGGATAAGGTTTGTAACATCGTCTGCTCTCCACTTTATGTAAAACCTAATATTTCTGGCTAAAATTCAATTGTTTTATTTACACGTTGTTTTAAAATACCTGCATACTTATGGTCTTAGTATTGCTATGACAACTAAATACGGTGGAGTGTGTTGGGCATGGCATATTAAAATGGAGGAGAAGTGCAATGTTTACAAAATGTTAAGGAAGGAACCGTCTGCAAAGCCATCATTTGGGAAAGAGAGAAATAGGTAGAGCATAGGGTGGAGATGGAACTTCGAGATATAAATTCTTATAACAAAACCAACTAGACGCACCAATTTCTCAAGTTTATTTTTGGAATAAAATTTTACATATTTCGGAAAGTTCCTCTGAGCATCATCAGGAGTTTTTCACTGCACACACAGCAATGGCATATGTCATACAGGTTTGCTGACATATACCATTGCTGTGTGTACAGTGAAAAACTCCTGATGATGGACAGAGGAACTGTCCGAAATATGTAGATTTTTATTCCAAAAATAAATTTGAGAAATTAGTGCATCTAGTTGGTTATATTATAATAATTTATCACGATGCACGGTCACCTGAACGTCAATTTGGATATATAAGTTGTGAGGCGGGACCCGGCACAGCATATTATAGCAGTATTAACGTTATTGAATCTTTGGGTTTTGTTTCCAGAGCGTTAGCAGGTGTGTTTTCGTTGCATATAAGGAGGGGTCAAACTGTCTTCCTGTGTTACGTCATAGTTCAAGTAGTGGAAAGTGGTTACAGATCTTTAGAATTTGACAAATCATTTCTTTTTCTCTCTGTTTTTTTTTTGTTTCTCTGCTCCTCCTTTGTTTCTGCAGATGATCAAGCCTCAAGTTTTAGAGCTTGTTAGAACATTTAATACGCAAACTAAATTTTAATATACTAGAATGTCTGTATTAACTCATTGTCAACATCTTTGCAGTTACCACTGCTGTATTTTCTGCCAAGGAAGCATTCATTACGCTAGTTAACCTTACTGTTGTATGTAATTCAAACCTACGTAGCGGTACTCTGGTTGAGGCACTGCACTACAAGCCGGAAGGTCGCATGTTCGATTCCCGATGGTGTCATTGGTATTTTCTATTAAATGTGGCCGGTGCGTAGGGCTGACAACCTTACCACCTTCATGTGCCGACTGTTTTGAAATCTGGGAACCTCAGCCTCCTGTAATGGGATTGCTTTACCTTTAAACCAAGAAATGTTGCCACGCTGTTACATATATTACCAAGAAAACAATTTCTGAAACAGCCGTAACTGTATTCAGTTTTGATATTGGCTCGTTGCAGTATTCTGTGGATTTTACTTGCAACATCGACCATGAAGAATGGACAAAGTAATTCGCTTGTTTTCAGCTACATAAATTAATAATAGCAAGTAACCGCGTCTTATATGGGGGGGTGTGTCTCATTTTATTTACTACTGGCGATTACGGCTTAATTTTAGGCGGTAAGTTCTATATTTACCAACACGACGTGGCGCGACGCTCTTGTGATCTCACTGTCATCTTGTACCTGATTCACAGCCGGATGTGCAATGCGCAATATTGGTCATACGCCCAAGACACCCGTTTCGATTCTACGTATTTGAATACCCAACACAGAAGTCACGAAATATTCTCTCTCACCACCGAAGACTGGTAAATCAAAGAGTGTCCTAATTTTAAATCTAACGACACTTCCGTCTACCATGAATAATACTTTTCTTAAAACACGCCACTTGTGTGATTTTGTGTACAAAATGGAATTCGGGACGTCTCACCGTCAAATTCGGTAAGAATATTAGAAGTGACGAAGAAGTCGCATGCGTCTAAGAACCTAGCTGAAGAACTACGTACAGCAAAGTCCTTCTTGAGAAGCTAACAGTCCCTCATCTAGTCAACATGTCCCTGTCCTGTGCCAGATCAACCCAGTCCACACTCCTGCCATCCTGTTTCATTAAGATCCTTTCTAATATTGTCCTTCCATCTGCTCTAGGTCGGAACGCAAGGAAATATACGAAATAACTACGGCGGTTTCAAACCCGTTCATTTCAGTAGCAGAAGAGTGTTTGACACTTAATACAGGCGACACCATGTATGATGTTTCTGACTGTGCGCACATGTTCGTTCTTCTACGTGTAACCAGCTATAGCTATCTGCCACTTATATTACATCACGTAACGCGAAATTTCTCTCATAGAATTTATTTGTGGATATTATGTGTTGTTTATAAAAAGCTGCCATTGATTCTGTAACTATCAGATATAAATATGATTTTTTAAAGTTATTTATTCCTACGCTTCGCAATTCATAGGGCAATTTTTGTTGGGTTTATGTACTTTAAGTAAATGTTGGTTAAGTCTAGAAATTATAGTGAATGCGTGATATCAAAAACCTGTGAATTCCAAAACATGTAGATCCTAATTTCATAGGACAGCCAAACGGCACAAAAGTATGTAGGTTCGGTAGTTATTCCAAATTCAACCTCATAGTTATAGTTATGCAATGTTGTACCCCATAATAGATGGGGTAACAAGGACCATACGACCATTAGAATTTCATTTCTTTTTATTTCGATGGTTTTGGAAGTAGTCCTTTCCAAAGGATTCTCTTAGTTGATTGTTTGTTGTATTTGTTTCTGGGTTGTTTAAGGGTGAAATACAAACTGCAGTGGTTACATAGCGTCGACTGAATATCAGTATTATGTACGATAGGGGTAGGATGCATTAGTCTTTATTGGTATTCACCTGGAACGACTGGAGAAACCGTAAAATTCGTAACAACAGTAAAACGACCTTCTGTGGTTTTCCTTGTTTTTGAGCTGCAGTTGTAGCCTGCATTCAGTCTAATCAAATCATAATTAGTGCTCACTGCTAACTACTAAAACCATACAGATAATATAGCAGTAACACTGACCTCCTTCATGATAACAGCCAGTTGGAGCCAAGAACAGTTCTGATCAGACTGTGAAGAGAACAATTCCTATAATAGTAATAATAATTATTATTATTATTATCTCAGATGGCACTACAATCTAATGCAGACCTTCGCCTCCTTAATGGTCTTCTCCCAGTAATCTCTGTTTTTGACCTCTTTGTCCAATTTGCAATTTTGCATCTATTAATATCTGCTTGTACATAGTTCCACCATCTGTTTCTTTGGTCTTTCTGATAGCGACTATCTTGAGGATTGTTGTTCAATATTTGGTTTATATTTCTCTTACTATCCATTCTATTGACATGGCCAATCCAATTCAACATACCTATTACGATAAATTAAAATATGTCTAAATCTTCAAACAGCTGCATTAATTCTCTATTATATCGTTTTCTCCAATTTCCGTTTCCTTTAATTCCCCCACACAGTCTTCTTAAAACTTTTCTTTCAAAAGCAGCCAGCTGTTTAGCAATATCTTTATTCAAAGTCCAAGATTCTGCTCCCTATGTTCCCACTGGTCTTATTAATGTCTTAGAAATTTTTATTTTTTCTTTCGCAATTCCCATCATACCCGCCTGTAATTAACCTTTTGGCGCTGGAATTATTTTTTTTAAATTTTAGCACACCCTGTATATAAAATGTGAATAATACCGGAACAAAATACATTAGAATTATGAAACAAACTGCATTTTGAAGAGAAAAAAAACGGAGAGTATATACCACGTTTAAAATATTCAGTACGTATATTTGTTGAATAAATATATAAAATGCAACTTTAGAGGTTAGCGTTGCGGTACGACCAATATAGTTGACATTAAGCGTCAAAAGGTTAAACCACGTCGTCTAGTCCGTAGCCAATTACTTCACAAGTAAGGCTGTTACGTTATTATGCATAGGCCCATATTTTTCCAAATAATATTCATATTGCAGTGCACTAGATGTTTCTTTCAGCTGGATACAGACACATGTGACACATATTTAACATTTCTTGGTCATTCGTATGTAGAGCGAAATCTTCTAAGTATAATGTCCTGTTGTAGAGACAGTATCTTTGGTTCTTTAGGAAGAAACTACCACTTCCACCTTTGGGGTAGTCTACGATACGATACGAGGCGGAAAATAACTCCTCACCTTTGCACTTGACAGGGATAAAGGACTGGTATTTATTTTGGGGTTTTGTAGTATTACAGTCTGGGCTAATTTGTCGTATTTCCCTTCTCCTGGGCTGAGATCTGTGAGATGGAAGGCCGGCCGTGAAAAGGGCTGGAATTTGGCGAAGAAGTCTCAGCAGGTTTTTGATCTTCGATGAATGTAGTTGACATATGGACTTCTATGAGCTTCGGTGCGCAATAAACGGCAGTAGAAACTTAGGAGTACACATTCTTTCAGTTTGAAATGTTGTGCAGGAGGCTGGATCGGACGCGAAACTCTTGTGTTGGTTGTCGACTCGGCGTAACTATGTAAAGACTTGAATCTTCGGCCTTTGATACGTACTTTGCCAGCTGCCGCTGGTACCTATCTATTAAATGAGGACAACCATTACAACACGGTTGAGTAGCATTCCTGCTTCGCGTTTTTGAGATCCTGGGTTTAATTCTCGGCCCAGACTCTGACTGAGGATATAGTGGTTTTCTCATTCCCCCCAGTACCTCAATATACGTCGCGCCTACTTCGTTTCATGCCCTTTTCAATTCAGTATTCACTAACAATGTTACTAGTTAGTGCCATCTAGCGTGAGCTACCGACGGCCGATAAATGAATCGTAGGTTTAAATAAAATTAATAACGTAAGGAATCTGGTTTTTATGTGGAAAATATCCGACCCGACTGTCAGCAGACCTTTAAGGGTCTGTGTCTTCTTTCACTCTTCCACATTACTCCCGAGACATGCCGACCTGAGTCCCTTCCTTGAATTTCCTGCTTTACCGAATTGTATGGGGGGGGCGGGGGAGGCCGGGCGCCGGCGTGGGTTCGACGGCGGCACCCCCGGCCGGCAGGTGGTGCTTGCAAACCGCC
>Ga0123353_10009355_pt1 | contig 13512 bp, 11 predicted proteins | sample TergutLab28metaG_3_FD_92763 | JGI IMG/M metagenome (GOLD analysis project Ga0123353, IMG submission 92763) | Labiotermes labralis P3 segment gut microbial communities from Petit-Saut dam, French Guiana - Lab288 P3 | ecosystem: Host-associated > Arthropoda: Insects > Digestive system > Gut ... | reverse complement strand
TACGCACAGACAACGCAAAATTTGCGAGACAGGGATTCGAACCCCGACTAAATGGTTCAGAGCCATTCGTGCTGCCTTTACACCATCTCGCAATACAACTCTGAAAAGCAATTCTAACCGTCATCGAAAAAAAATCAAGTCCCCATAAAAAATCTGCTAACGCAACTGATTCTGTGCATCGGAGTACCGGCTAAATTGCATCGGACTCCGTGGAAAACCAAGTGCATTGACCAGCGCAAAGTCGGCAACAGATAAGTCCGCTATAATTCCGTCCTCAACACAGCGTTTCACTTCTTCATACATCGAACCGATAAGACACTCAACTATTTCATCATCGGAAATATCCGTTCTCAAACTCCGGTTTGAAACCGACATTTCAGGGTTCGGTATTCCATCACCGTCCCACGGATTTTTATTCGGGTAAAGCATAAATCCCCGACCGGTCTTGCGCCCCAAATGCTTGCAATTAACCAATTCAAGCAATAACGGCGACTGCGCAACCCGTTCCGGAAACGCCTTATGTAAAACCCAGCCGGCATGCAAAACAACATCGAGACCGATTTCGTCCATTATCCGAAATGGTCCCATTCGCATACCAAACTCCAAAGCAGCGTTCTCAATCCGCTGCATATCGACACCGCTCTCGTGCAACACAAGAGCGTTGGATAAATACGGATTAAGAATCCGATTCACCAGAAAGCCGGGACCATCGCCGACAACAATCGGCTGCTTGTCGATAGACAAAGCGTGTTGTCTCGCCGCATCAACGGCTGCCGACGAAGTCGATTTGCCCGCTATAATTTCTACTGCCGAGTTTGCCCGAACAGGATGAAAAAAATGAAAGCCGCAAAAATTTCTTTGCCAAACCGGCGGCAAGGCTTCCGCTAATCGCGCTATCGTAATCGTCGAAGTATTCGTGAAAAGAAAAACATCTTCCGAAAAATGTTTATTTTCCGTCAAGTTTCGGTAGAGTTTTTTCTTTGCATTTAACTTCTCCGTGATGGTTTCAATAACAATGCGGCGGCTAATTCCGTCAATGTCGGAGCATATTGTCAATAACGCCGAATCAAAGGCGGTATTCTGAAGTTGCAGTTCTTTTTCGACGCGCTCCGCCGCCGTTTCAAGGGTATTAGGGAAATTGTCGTAAAGCAAAACCGGAATACCGCAACGGAGATGAGCGGCAGCGATTGCCGTTCCCATCATACCGGCACCGATAATTGCCGGTGAATTTTTATCCACAGATTGACACAAGTTTTGCATCGGTAAAGGTAAAAGGAAACACACCTTGATTATAACAGTGTCTTATTTTACAGTGCCTTCTCCCCAACCGCAAGTATTGAGAAGGGTTTGCCTTGCGTACTGCCAAAAATGTGGTACGATGGAAGCGAGTTAGGAGTATATTAAAGAAGGAGAATAGCCATGTCCGAACAACAAAAACCGTTGACTTGCGAGTGTGTCCTTGAAATGTTTCGGGAATCTGAACTGAGATTCAACCGAATGATGAAGAAAAACGCCAGAGAAATGAAGCGTATGGCTCAAGAAGCCGACCGAAGACAAGAGGAAGCCGACCGACGGAAACAAGCACTTGACAAGCAAATGAAACGAACCGATAAGAAGATTTCGGAACTAGGTTCACGCATTGGCAAGATTGTCGAGAATATGGTCGCCGGTAATATCATTGAAAAGTTCCAAGCACTAAATTACGATGTAACCGGATGCAGTCCGCATAAGTCCTTTGCAGTAAAGAAATTAGGCATCAGCGGTGAAATTGACTTGCTGTTGGACGACGGCGAAGTTGCCATTTTGATTGAAGTAAAGACAACACTGGAAACGGCAGATGTCCGTAAACATATTGAACGGATTGAGAAATACCGGCGTTATGCCGATGCCCGCGGTATCGGTAAGACACAGCGTTATATCGGAGCGGTTGCCGGTGCGGTTATCATGGGCGAAGCCGCACAGTTTGCCCATGAAAACGGAATGTACGTCATCGTCCAATCCGGTAAAGCCGTCAACATTGTTCCACCGCCGGAAGGATTCACGGCAAAGGAATGGTAGAAGACGGCAGATTGCAGTTTAGTGGCGGACCTAAGTCCGCCGGTAATACTATTCGAGGTCAAACAGCGGGAAAGGACGGCGTTTTTTCTCCTCACCGTCTTTCGGCGCGCCTTGACCGGGTCTCCACGAATCGGCACCGGGGCGGTATTCTTCGGATTCTTCTCCCCGCAACTGCGGCGGCAGCGGCGGCATGAATTTAGGGCGGTCAGCAAGTAATTTCTTTTCGAGTTCCAGTTGCTCTTTGGTCAAGTGCTTTCGGAGTGCCTCGCCGAGTTTCTTTCCCGTAGCAAAAGCCCGATTAGCAAGTGCCTCCATTTCCTTCTCGAATTTTTCCCATTCTTCAGGTGTCAAGCTTTCTTGACGACCGCCCAAGGCGGCTTGTTTCTCCAATGCTTTTAGAAACTCCTCTACTTGTCCCTTGCGTTCCGCTTCGAGTTCCTTGAATGCCGTCTTGACTTTTGTCTTTTGTTCTTCCGTCAGATTCAGCGTCTCAATGGTGTCAGGATTCATCAAGGGCGAATCAAGTCCGCCTGACCATTGAAACACCGTTTTCCGTGCGTTTTGTTTCAGTTCTAGCGTGGCGATTTTATCAACTTTGTCAGTTACCGCTTGAAATTCCTTCTCCAATTCCTCCTGCACTACTTTATGGTCGGCTTCGGTCATTTTCATAAAGCGGTTTGCGTATTGCGGCATTTTTTGCAGCAGTTGCCCTTGGAGTTCGTTGCGCAAAGCGATAAATTCCTTTTCTTTTTCTTCGGAAAGACCGAGCGCATCGCGGGTTTCCGGACCGTTTGAGGCAAGCAGAACAAAGGTGTTTCCAAATCCTTTTTCGAAAGAAGAAAGTCCCGACCTGACCATGACGGAAATAGTTCCCGGCGACGGACCTCCCGGAAATGGATTGCCGCCTTGCTGCCGTTGTTCACGGCGGCGTTCACGGGCTGTTCTTTCTTCCGTTTCTTGTGCCGAAGCGATTTCAGCGGAAACCATCAAAAAGAGCAGTGCAACTGCAACGAAAAATACTTTGCGGGTCATGATTTCCTCCGCCTATCGGGGTTTGAATTGTACAGTATTATGATAGTGAGATAAGTGTATAGCAATACAGGGAGAAAAGCAAGGGGTTGCCTTGCGTACTGTCAAAAAATGTGGTACAATGAAAGCAAGTTAGGAGTATATTAAAGAAGGAGGATAGCCATGTCCGAACAACAAAAACCGTTAACCTACGAAGGCGTTCTTGAAATGATCAGGGAGACCGACCGAATAGTTCAAGAAACTGCCATACAAATGCGGGAAACCGACCGAAAACTTGAACGTATGATTCAAGAAAATTCCCGGCGGCACAAGCAAACCGATAAGAAGATTTCGGAACTTGGTTCGCGCATTGGAAAGATTGTCGAGAATATGGTCGCCGGAAACATCATTGAAAAGTTCCAGGCACTGAATTATGATGTTACCGGATGCAGTCCGCATAAATACTTCGAGATGAAGAAATTAGGCATCAGCGGCGAGGTTGACTTGCTGTTAGACGACGGTGACGTTGCAATTTTGATTGAAGTAAAAACGACACTGGAAACGGCAGATGTCCGCAAACATATTGAACGGATAGAGAAATACCGGCGTTATGCCGATGCCCGCGGTATCGGTAAGACACAGCGTTATGTCGGAGCGGTTGCCGGCGCGGTTGTTATGGGCGAAGCCGCACAATTTGCTCATGAAAACGGAATGTACGTCATCGTCCAATCCGGTAAAGCCGTCAACATTGTCACCCCGCCGGAAGGATTCACAGCAAAGGAATGGTAAACGTTGCTTTTAGCGGCTCTTATGATAAAATTATCCGCAAAGAGTGATGTTAGTTTTTCCTTTTGTCTTAACTATCAATGGAACCAGAACAAATCGCCCTTACCGCCGAAGATGATAGTTTCCAAATACCGCCATCAGAAGTGCCGCTACAAAATCCGCTGCAAAATCCAAAGTGGGTCGGACTAATCATGGCGTGGTTTCTGCCCGGTTCGGCACACTTCCTTGCCGGGCAACGCCAAACGGGAGTAATCTGGCTTTTCACTTGGTTTTTACTCCAGATTTCGTTGTTCATTCTGGTGAGTATTTCCGGTGCGGTTTTTTTCTATGCTGCCGTGTTTTGCCTGGCGGCTTTCTTTCTATATCTCATTGCTCTACTGGCTTCTTCTTGGCGGTCAACCCGGCGGCTGGGATGTTTCGGCTGGCTGCTTTTCATTGGTGCCGCCTTACTTTTCGGATGTGCTGCGGGTGCGTATGTTTATGTCATCAAAACCTATGTTGTTGAAGCATTCAGGTTTAATGGGATGTCTATGGCACCAACGTTGATTGCACCATCGGAATCTGTACCGGGAGTCAAACGTCCGGACCGTGTGTTCGTGAACAAATGGATATACCGCATGAGCGAACCCCAGCGAGGCGACATCGTGATTTTTAAGAGAACGGATCAACGCGATAACACATCTACAATCATGTCAAAACGTGTAATCGGCTTGCCCGGCGAAACCGTTGACATTGAATCGCCCTACGTTCTCATCAACGGTGAACGGTTGACCGACCCGCCGATATTTGCAAAAATTGCCAATCAGCAAGACGGTTTCACCGGATATTGTACTGCCCAAGAAATGGATGCCGAAGGTGTGCCGTTGCCGCTCACGCTTGGTCCCAATGAGTATTTCTTGATGGGCGACAACTCGCAGCGCAGTTTTGACAGCCGGTTCTTGGGACCGGTACTCCGGCAAAACATTACCGGAAAAGTCATTCGTATTTATTATCCGTTTGACCGCATTCGGGAAATTGAGTGACGTATAAGATGTTTCCCTTGCAATTCTCATCTGATAGGGTACAATCTGTGCAAATTCAGGGATAATTATCAGTATTGCATCAACCGCAGAAAAAAATCAAATATGAATAACTTGGAACGAATCGTTATCACCGGAATCGGTTTAACTGCACCAAACGGAAATAATTTGCAGGAATACCGCAACGCGCTCCTAACCGGCAAAAGCGGCATATCGCCGTATGAAATCCGTTATTTCGGAAAAACGCTCGCCGGTATCTGCAACTTCGATAATACCAAGTATCAGAAGAAAAAAGATGTACGCCGCGGCACCCGCGCCGGAAGCATCGGTATCTATTGCGCCAACGAAGCATTAGCCGACTGCGGAATCAACTGGGCCGACACCGATACTTCAAGAGTCGGCGTGTATGTCGGAATCACTGAACACGGAAACGTTGAAACCGAAAACGAGATTTATAACATCAAACAATTCGATTACGATTGCTCGACTTGGTCACACTTTCATAATCCGAGAACCGTTGCGAACAATCCTGCCGGTGAAATAACGCTGAACCTTCGCATTACCGGTCCGCATTACTGTATCGGTGCTGCCTGCGCTGCCGGTAATGCCTCTGTCATTCAAGGTGTGCAGCAACTGCAACTCGGCGAAATTGATTTTGCTTTCGCGGGCGGCGTTTCGGAAAGTATTCATACCTTCGGTATCTTCGCTGCCTTTGCTGCCGAAAATGCACTTGCGGCAAACGATGAACCGGCAAGAGCGTCAAGACCTTTCGACAAGAACCGCAACGGTATCGTAATTTCCGAAGGCGGCTGCATTTTCACATTAGAACGTCTTTCGGACGCAAAACGCCGCAATGCGAAAATCTACGGCGAGATTCTCGGATACGGAATGAACAGCGACGCTTCCGATTTCGTATTGCCGAATCCTGACCGGCAAATGCAGTGTATGCAGAAAGCATTGAAAAAAGCAAATCTTGAACCGGAACAGATTGACCTCATCAGCACACATGCGACGGCAACTCCTTCCGGCGATATACAGGAAATAGCGGGAATTCGGCAGGTTTTAGGACAATCGAAAAAAACGTATATCAACAACACAAAATGTCTTATCGGTCATGCAATGGGGGCAGTCGGTGCGCTGGAATTAGCGGGCAATTTGCCGTCGTTTGAAGACGGAATCATTCACCCGACTTATAACTGTGATGACCTTGACCCTGAATGTGAAATCGACAATCTGCTTATCGGAAAGCCGAAGGAAGGCGCAAATGTGCGGTACATACTGAACAATTCTTTCGGAATGGTAGGAATTAACTCGGTCGTGATTGTCGGAAAATACGCATAGCCGCAAGCGGGGGTGAAATCGGAGTACCGGCTAAATCGGTGTTGTTTGCACAACGCCTCACTTGACTTCCCCTTGAAAAACAATACACTAACGGCAGCGTTTTCATTATGTTATCTTTTCACAATAACCGCATAACTAACGATGAAAAAGATTTTATTCTGCGTTTTCCTGTTTCTTTTTGCGGCAGTTGCACATGCCCAAACTGTGTCACTGTCTTCGCTTCTCGATGAGATGCTTGACCGAAATGCAATAACCCGGTTTCCCGAACCGGCGTTCACCTGCGTTCAAGCGAGTTCCTACGACCGCGCTTCCAAAAGTCCAACCGAGAACTGGTTTGCCAACAACGATGCCTCGCAGTTTATTCGAGAAGAAGAAAACAACGGACGTAAAGAATGGGTTATGATGGACGCAGCCGGTCCCGGCGCAGTCGTCCGCTGGTGGATTACTTCACATCAATACAAAAGTACCTGCCGCATTTATCTTGACGGCAGCACAACACCGGCAGTCGAAGCAAACATCGGCGAACTTGTCGGCGGCGAATTTCTTGCCGGTACTCCGCTCTCCGCAGAAAGGGCAAGAGGTCGCAATCTGTATCTGCCGATTCCTTACGCTAAACACTGCAAAATCACGGTCGATAACATGCCGGAGCAGAAAACCCTGTATTATCAAATCAATTACCGGACTTACGCCAAAGATGCCGCCGTTGAAACCTTTTCACTTGAAAAAGTAAAATCGCTGAAAGGGCAAATCGAAACAACGGGCAAGACGCTTTTAGCGGCGGGCGATGTTTTTGCTAACATTCCGCCCGATTCTCCGAAAGCCAAGAAGACAATACCGGCAACGGCTCAGCCGGTTTCGCTAACGGGCAAACTGGAATTACCCATTGCAGCGGTTGTGAATCAAATCGTTTTGAAAGTCAATGCCGAAGGAAAATCACTCACACAGGCGTTGCGGAGTACCGTGCTGTCAATTTCATTTGACGGTAAAGAAACCGTCTGGTGTCCGCTCGGCGATTTCTTCGGCGGCGGTGTCGGCATCAATCCGTACAAGAGTTGGTACAGCAGAGTAGAAAAAGACGGCACTCTGATTTCACTTTGGCAAATGCCGTTCAAAAAAGAAATGGATGTTTCACTCATAAACTACGGTAAAGAAGATGTCGAAGTTATCATATCGTCAATTTGGGCGGGACCTTACGATTGGACGAACCGCTCAATGTATTTTCACTGCAACTGGAAGCAAGACCGCAACATCGAAACCATCGCCGGTAATGGAACGAAGGACTGGAACTACATCACACTCAACGGCAAAGGCGTTTTTGCCGGCGATGTGTTGAGTGTCTTAAACCGCAATCCGGCATGGTGGGGAGAAGGCGATGAAAAGATTTACGTTGACGGCGAAACATTCCCCTCGCATTTCGGAACCGGTACCGAGGACTATTACGGCTATGCTTGGTGTACGCCGAAGTTTTTTGAGTCGCCGTTTCATTTCCAGCCCCGCGCCGAAGGTCCCCGCAATTACGGACATGCAACGAATGGACGTGTTCGGCTGCTGGACGGTATCCCTTTCACGAAGGATTTCCGCTTCGACATGGAAGTATGGCACTGGGCTAAAACAAAAATCGATTATTCGGTTGCGGTATTCTGGTACGGTTTCGATTCAACAAAGTTGGTTGATTTCCAAGACCGGGCTGCGCAGATTGCTGAGGTGCAGAATCCGGTGTCTTACGAAACGCCGGTTTTCTTGGATTTCCCCGGCTTCAAGATTGAGAAACTGCCGACCGGCGGAACTCCGCAACTGCAAGGTATGAAACAATATACAGGCGGTAAATGGAAAGACGACGACCATCTTTGGTGGACTGGTGCAAAGCCCGGCGATAAATTGGAATTCATACTCAATGCCGAAAGAGACGATAAATATAAGGTCGTTGCCGCTATGACAAAGGCGAGAGATTATGCCGTTGCGCAGTTTTATCTGGACGGTAAAAAGGTCGGCGAACCTATCGACTTTTATAATCCCGAAGTGATTCCGACCGGCGACATTGTAATAACAACTGCCGACTTGAAGGCGGGAAAACATACTTTTACGATTGAAATCACCGGAAAGAACGAAAAAGCAATTCCGAATTACATGATTGGAATTGATACGCTGCAACTTGTACCTGTGAAGTAAATACAATGCCGAATGAACCGAAAAAAAATTGGCTGGATACGCTCTTGAGAGTCAGCGGTACCGCTGCACTTTACGGCTGCACTAGTACCCTGTTAGCGGCAATACTTTTAGGAGCGTATTTGAGTTATGCGTGGAACATCGATAAGAACAAACGTCTTCGTCTCTGGGCGATTGCGCAAGGACACGACATCGCCGACTTGCAGCGGCAAATCGAAGATAAAATCGCCCGAATGAGTTATGAAGAGGTTCTCGAACTGCGGGCAAAACGCCTTCGGGAAGAGGAGTTTCAAAGCAACTCAAGCGAAGGCGCGGTCAATGAAATCATTGCCGTTGACGAAAAAGATATTGACGCTAAATTGAAACAGTTTCGCCGCCAGCGGACAGCGTTTGATAAACATATCAGTGACTACATTGCCTCAACGAAAAGCAGAGGAATCGCGGAGCAAACCCGCTTGATTGAAGAAGCGGAATCCGACAGGGCAAAGGATATGATACTCGGCATTCTTAAAGAATACAACGATTATAATCGCGTGTTGACAATGCTTCTCGCAATGGACGAAAGAAAGCGCGGACAGATTCTTTACGAAATGACCGGTGAAGAGGAAATGAAAAAACTGGTCGATTTGTTGCAGCGCATCGGCAACGGTGAACCGCTTGCAAAGGTTGCCGACGATGCCGCCGAACAAGCCCGACAATTACCGCCGGAAACGAAACCCTAATTGAACTATGTCAATCAATCCCGTTTCAAACGCTGACGGCAAATCGCAGACCTTCACGGAAATCGTTGGACGCTCGCAGGAAGCGCGCATTGCCGGTGTTAATTCGTTTCTCGCAATGCTTGAAACCTCACGAAAGCAAAGCGAAGAACAGCGGCAATATAATCAAAGCGTTGAAAAACAGAATAACGAAAACAGCATCAGACAGCACGAAACAATGCGGCAAAGGGAACAGCACAGCCGGTCAGTTCAACAGCAGGGGGAAATGGAAAATTATCAGCACCGGCTGGAAAATCGGGAACAGCGGCAGGAAAATTATATCGAAAGAAGCATCGCTGTTAGTTCCAACGAAGTGCAATCAAACGGTGGTGAATATATTCCGTCGAATATAAGTCCTGCTTGGGATAATGCGGCAGGCAGTCCACGATTTCAATCGGAGAATGTGAACCCTGCAAGCGGACAACATATGCATCAAAGTTGGAACGGTACCGCCGCAACTTCCGCTAATGTACCGCCGGTTAAAACCGGTGATGCATCGCCGATGACTTCAGCGGATTTGAAACTGGCAACGTCAATTTCACAGCCGTTTTCGCTGTCAATGCCGCAGTCAATATCACAGTCGATTGCGGGTTCTGTTGAAACAACGGTTAGTCAAACGCCTGCCAATCAAGCGGTATCTGCTTCGATGATGACGATATTTACCGCAGCGGGACGTTTCCTTAACAGCGGTACTACAAAAACGAAAGAAAAGCAAGACGAAATTAAACTCACTGATAAAAAAGACAAAGGCGAAGAAGGATGCGGAACGGAAAAGCGGATTTCGTCAAGTTTCGGGGCAGCGGTTTTCAGCAAACTTGCGGAAATTGACGACAAGAGCGGCGGGGTTACCCCCGCCGGTTCCACTACCTCCGCCGGTAACACACAGACCCACGCCGGTATTGAAAAAACACCATTGGAACAGGTCACCGAAGAACCAAAGAGCGGCGGGGTTACCCCCGCCGATCCCGCGGAATTAACCGAGGAGACAAGAACATCGGTTGCGGAGCAATACGAGCGGGTTCAGTTTGTTCAGCGTGTAGCGGCAGCGTGTCAATCGGCAGCACAGCAAAACGGAACGATGCGTTTCAAGTTGAGTGTTGGAGAGAATGAAACGTTAACCTTGCGGGTAAAAACATTAAAGAGAGACGGCAAGAAAGACGGTAATGAAATCGCTGTCCGGTTTGAAGTTGCTTCTAAAACTACAGCCGACTTATTATCGGCGGAGATTGATTCGCTGATATCGACGCTTGCGGAACTCGGTACGGTACTGCGTAAAAGCAATACGGAAATTATTTCGGCATAAATAGACGGGGGGCTGCTAAACGAAACCTTGTATTTCCCGCAATTTCGTAGAAAATACACGTTATGAAAAACGTTTTTTGTATGAAATGGGGTACGAAGTTTCCGGCATCCTACGTCAGTACGCTTGCCTCTATGGTAAAGCGGCACTTACCGCCGCCGTACCGCTTTGTTTGCTTTACCGATGACAGTAATGGTCTCGATGCCGGTATCGAAGCCCGTCCGTTGCCGGAAATGCAACTCGACAAAGCACTGCCGGAACGCGGCTGGCGAAAGTTGACCATTCTCGGAAACAACCTCGGCGGCGGTTTAACCGGTCAAGCACTGTTTCTCGATTTGGATGTCGTCATTATCGGCGGTTTGCAGCCGTTCTTTGATGTGAAAGGCGAATTCATCATCGTTCAAGAGTGGAACTTCCGCGACAAAATTATCGGCAATTCCTCCGTCTTCCGGTTTGAAATCGGACAACATCAGGACGTGCTTGACAATTTCCTCGAACACGGTGAAGAGATACGCTCAACGTATCGAAACGAACAGGCGTATCTTTCCCATTCGATATACAAGAAGGAAATGCTGACGTACTGGAATGCTGAATGGTGCCGAAGTTTCAAGCGGCATTGTTTACAGCCGTTTCCGCTGTGTCATTTTTTACCGCCGAAGTTGCCGGTCGGTGCTAGAATCATAGTGTTTCACGGCAACCCAAACCCCGACGCGGTGCAAAAGGGCTGGGTAGGACACTGCGGTTTGCGCGCCGCAAGGCCAGCACAATGGATTCAAGAAAATTGGAAATAGTTATATGTATCGTGGAAGCGGGAAACACAGTTTCCCGCTCGTGAATCCCGCTCTCTTAGCGTCATCTACAAGCGCAGAATTGTAGTATTTTATTTCCCGCAGTAGTCAATCATTCTTGCGATTTCAACCTTCAAATCCTTGCGGTGAACGATTCTGTCTATATAACCGTGTTCCAACAGAAATTCGCTGGTTTGAAATCCCTTCGGCAATTCCATTCTCAAGGTTGCCTTTATCGTTCTCGGACCGGCAAAGCCGATGAGCGCGTTCGGCTCTGCAAAAATAATGTCTCCAAGCGACGCGAAACTTGCCGCTACGCCGCCCATTGTCGGATTAGTCAACACGGAGATAAACAAACCGCCGGATTTATGATATTTCGCCAACGCTGCCGAGGTTTTCGCCATCTGCATCAGCGATAAGATTCCTTCGTGCATTCTTGCTCCGCCGCCGCTGCCCGAAATAATCACAAGCGGCAAATTTTCTTCCGCTGCCCGTTCAATAGTACGGACTAACTTTTCGCCGACAACGGAACCCATACTGCCCATTATGAAGTGCGAGTCCGTTACGCCGAGAGCGATGCTTCTTGCACGAATTCGTCCTTTGCCGGTCAACGCTGCTTCTTTCAAGCCGGTCAGTTTTTGGTCATCGCGTATCCGGTCTGGATAGGATTTTCTGTCGCTGAAACTCAATGGGTCGGCGGTTTCCAGATTGCCGAACCATTCTTCAAATGTTCCTTCGTCGAAAATTTGTTGAACCCGCAGTTGTGCCGGAACGTACCAATGATTCCCGCATTCGGGACAGACATTGAGGTTGTGTTCCGCTTCTTTTCGGAAAATGGTTGCCTGACAGCCGGGACAGCGTACCCAGAGTCCTTCGGGTACACCGCGTTTGCGCCGCGGCAGATTGTCAACGGAAGTCAACTCGGAAGGGTCTTCGGCAATTTGTAAATCGGATTGTTCCGACATCAGCGGTAATCTGGTATAATACGGCATTCACCTGAAACAAACATGGAATCAAATTATACCGCTTGATTGGTAAATAACAAGGGCAAGGAACAGAGCCGCAATCGTTAAATTGCGGTAATCTATTCATCAATCCGAAACTTGATTTCGTAACTCTTAATGAAGTCGCGTTCTTCGTCCGTCAAACCGTAAAGCGGACAGATAATGTCGTCTATCTCGTCAATAATCGATTTGGAATAACGGATTTTGTATTCCTTGAAAGACGTTATTTTAGAGTACGCCGCCGTTTGATGCACACGAACATTCTTTTCAATGTCATGCAAATATCGTTTGTAAGTATTTTCAATTCTTGATGTTATGTCCGGTGTTAACCTATCAACTGGTATCGGAAAAGATTCGATTTCATACGACTTTTGGTCTCGGATATTTGAATATACTTGATAATACCACCAAAACAAATCGCTTGACAACAATGCGCCGATGGTATCCGCAAATCTTTCAGCAAAATACAGCGGCTTTTCTTTTGTCGATTCGGTAGAATAATTCGTAATGACATTATAATACCGACCGCCGGAAGTCCGATAATAAATCGGTTTGCCGTCTTCCTGCAATAACGAACCGATGTTTGTTTTGAACGTAAATATCTTTTCTAATATCTGTTTCTCAATCGGCAGTGATATTTTTGGAATTCGTCCATCAAGGCACAAACGCACTCCGTTTTCAAATTGCAGGTTATCAAGTAAATCTTTCAATCCGTCCCTATTTTGCAAACGGTTTATTTTCGTTGTCCAAAGATTTGTACATTTTGTATTTGTTCGTGTGAAAGCAATTATCGAATTTGCGGTACTGACATTAACAAAAATTTTGGCGGGGCTGTCTGCATAAGAAGAAACCCAAATTGATTCACAATTATCAAATAAAATACGGTGCAAACCTGCCATTGAATCACTTGTTACAAACGCAAGCGGCACAATGAAACTAACCCAGCCGCCTTGTTTCACCTGATTAAAAGCGTTTTCGACAAACAGCGAAAACGTGTCAAGCGAACCTTTCTGTTTTCCTTTAATTGTCTTTGCCGATTGATAATGCTCTTTGAAGTGCGTTTTATGTTCCGCCGGATAGTCCGCTCCATACGGCGGATTGCCGATGACGATATCAAAACTTTCGATACCGAATGACCAGCGGGAATCAAAATCTCGAAGCGTATCTGCGCACACGAACTTTGTTTCCAGATTCGGCAGCGGTTCAATGCCGTAATTCTCTTGTCGTCTATCCGGTTTTATCTCTTGAATGAGCGACAAGAACAACCGCAGTTGCGTTATCTGC
>Ga0123353_10009354_pt1 | contig 13512 bp, 11 predicted proteins | sample TergutLab28metaG_3_FD_92763 | JGI IMG/M metagenome (GOLD analysis project Ga0123353, IMG submission 92763) | Labiotermes labralis P3 segment gut microbial communities from Petit-Saut dam, French Guiana - Lab288 P3 | ecosystem: Host-associated > Arthropoda: Insects > Digestive system > Gut ... | reverse complement strand
TTTTATTATATATCTGTTGAGGGGGTGAGGGCGGGGTGGCACAGTGTCAAAATCAAACAGAAAATTACTGCTGTGGTTACAAAAACATTATATTCACTCTTAATTTCAACCTTACGTTTTCCTTCCACCCTTCCATGTTCTTACTTGCACATATATATCATGGGACACAAAAGAAAAAGCCTGAAAAATAAATTAAAATTTCTGGTTCGCCACAGAGACGAGTCCGTTCTCTGTCAGCGGATACTGAAACAGAGTAACGCTAGACAGCACAATGGGGCCGTTGGTAGGTCTGCGGTGTATGACCACACACAAAGCCAGTTATATCCATGCCACATTATTGTAACATAAATGCTGATGAGTCTGAGACATGCTTTTATGTAAATGGCGCCTACTATGAGGCTCTTTAACCGATCACATTCATGGTAACTCTCAAAAATCAGCAGTATGCTGCTGCAGCAGTTAATAACTGATTCTGACATCACTTCACTTCCACACAGCATAAACAAGGTGTTATTTATTGAACCCAAACTCAACATAGTAAACATGAAGCATGAAATGAGGCCCCAAAATGGGGTACCGACCAAATTTTCATGTCTTAAGCGCAAGAGAAACTTGAAATCAAAATCTTAAATGGAGTAAAATTATAAAATATTGATAATAGGCTTTTGGCTTCCATCACGATTCTACTGTACTTACCAACTTGGCATGGCAAGCTGCCGCAGAACTGTGGTCTTTGCTCTTCTTTTGTGGGTTACTTTGCAATGTCATCAGTGACTCAAACTACACAGCAGGGGTGCACAAGTCACCTGCATGACTAAATTTCATACCAAGGCGCATATGTGTGGGTCCTCAGAGTGGAACTTGCTATTTTTCACCCATCTAATACCCGTAATTCTGCAGCTGCTCCTAGATTTTTGGAAAATTTGTATACCCCTGCTACTACATAGCATCATTTGTAGCACAATTCATGAATAATAAACTGGGAAGACACTGAAAGGAAAAAGTTGAAGCCTAAGTGATGGACTATACCAGCATTTGCCTAGCCATGAAAGCCTGCCAGGACACCAGACAACCCAATTAGGATCACAACCAGGCATCTCCTGAATATAAGCCAACAGCGTAACTGCTACACCAACCAATTTGGAGAGAAATGCCTTATCATGAGATTTTCTCATGCATGTGACTAAGAAACTAAAGACAAATCTCCTGTTCTCTTGGAAGCGGCTTTTTGTGATGCGATGCTGTCCGGTACGGCAGATGGCTATCAGTCACCCATAATGTACGAACTGTTTGAGCCCCGCTTTTTAAAAACTTCCATCCTGACTGCACTTGTCATCTCTTTCGCATAAGTAATTTAAAATATGTCAAAGCTTTCTCATTCATACGACAAGAAGAATATGTATTTTTTTAACGTTTTGGTGCAGAACGTTGCTATGCTAAAAATGCCAAATGTTATTTGTATAATTACATCTGCTCTTATGCAGCCCCTATTTAACTGGTCTTATGAAGAATGCTACAGATTTAGTCCACTGACAGAGGGTTGAGTTATCAAACCACGCATCAGAAACCAAAACAGAATACGTGTGTGTGTGTGCATGAGCATGTGCATGTGCGCGCGCATGCGTGTGCGCGTACATGTAAAGCATGCTGTACTGAGAATCATACTTAATTACAGACAGTAAATATTTTACACGAGTCTATTCAAAAAATTTAAATATTAATATAATAATAATAATAATAATTGAAAGCAAAATAAAAGCAGAAAACACAGAAGCCCACTGATTATTATCATTTTCACACAATCACGTAACAAAATGATTACACATATCACATTATACAGTAAAACCTCCATCCATCATTTCTGAATGCATTGTTTTTGCTCTCAAGTATCACTCATTTCTTCTGCTCCTGAAAAATCACCCATATGGACGATACATAATTATGTTCTTTGAACTATCACGTTCCCATGTCAGTCGTTTCAGATTTCTTGGTCCGACTCACAATATTCTCACAACGATCACTTCTGAGAAAAAATGTAATGATGTTTTTCAAACACACGGTAATGATAATTAACATAACTTACGAGATGTCACCAGGTTTTCAGGTAAGGCATCCCCGTTTTGTTTTCAATAATTAATAAAATAATAAATTTATAGTCTAATACAATTTTATTACATAGAATATAATTAACTGAAAGAACACAGCAGCTACGATGTTACGACTTTCATGAAGCAATCTTCTGGCTGTAATTAAAAAAGGGCAGTAATATACAATTGGCAACGCCTTAAAATTACAAGATTAATATAATATATCAATCAAGAAACGTAAACGATATCTTGTAATTTTAAGGCACTGCAAATTGTATATTACAGCCATTTTAAGTTATAGTCTGAAGATGGCTTCATGAAAGCTGAAACACTGCAGCTAATTAACTACATATACATATACAATGTAATAAAGTTGTGTTAGACTATAAATTTATATATTGTAGTAATTGTCACCAGGTGTTGAATGATGGTTGAGCAGCTGGGGGGTAATGGTAAAGCCAGCACACTTGTTAATGTTCTACATTGATCAGTATACTACTACTTTGAACCACTTCTGCTTCTTTATGAATCTTACAATAACAAGTGTGTGATTTAGTGTTATTATTCCTCTTATGGGCCAATCACATTTGGAAAATAAAAAAAAAAAACCACAGTGCTGTGTAAACATGAACCACCAAACAGGAAAGCTGTAAAGACCACAGCCATTTTCACAGTTTTCTTTTAAGGGTAATGGATGCTTTTAACTGGTGTGGATGGCATAAGCATTTTGTTGTTTGTGGACAACCATGCCACCCATCCACAAGACACACTGCTTCTAAGGAATGTAATATTCTGTCCGCTATCCACCAAAACTTCACAAACACGATGCCGGGAAAACACCAGGAAGATGAGACGATACCAATTACAGTTATTAGGCACCTGCACACAATGAGCTTGCCACACATACAGGAGTTGTGTGATGATCAGAAGGGCTGGTACAGCAAATTGGAAAAAGATGGTAAGACATGTGGCCCTGAACCAGTGACAGGTCTTTGCCAAAGCTCATGACTGTTAAATAACTGTTTTATAGCACACCACTGGCTGGCATGACAAACAATATTTTGAATTTGGAACTGGCACTGTTTCGTCTCGACTTGCTACGGGCTGGACAGTCCGGGTAGCGAATCCTGGTGGGACCGAGATTTTCCGCTCCCATCCAGACTGGCTCTGGGGCCCACCCAGCCTCCTATACGAGGGGTACAGGGTCTTTCCCAGGGGTAAAGCGGCCTGGGCGTGGCGTTGACCACCCACCTCCATCTAGCGCTGAGGTTAAAGAAAGAGTAGAGCTATACCTCTACTCCACCTCTGGGCCTTTGTGGCCTGATATAGAGTGAACTTTTACGGTTTCATCTGAAGCACATATTTCAAAATGAACAGTTGCCCATTACACACTTATTTCAAAAACCTGTTACCTGCGCGCAGCTATTAACATGTCTTGTAATTAGTCTATTACTTCAGCAGTCCCAAGTGCAAAATGTAAAAATTGTATTTCTTCGTTTTCTCTGATTTCCCAGACATTTAACGCTATTCCTGCATTTATAATTTGCTCCCCACAGTCCCTTCCGAAGTGATGGAATGATATTTCGCTGCACAATCTTTTAGGATTCTCACAGCAATAAATATCATGGTCACAGGCTTGTCAGGGGTCACATCACACAGTTCAGTAAACAGGTAGCCACATTCAGCAAATGTCTCTACAAACAGTGGTAAACTGCCTGCCCAACTGCATGGTGCCAAATCCCAAAAAACTATAACCTTACCACATCACACCATCTATGTTATAATGTCATAGAGTGGAACTTTGGTCCATTAAACTTCATTTTCATTTCTAGCAAATACTACAAACATAAAAGCCATCACATACCCATTGGTTCCTTAATAACTTTGTAGTAGTCTGGAGCTTCATTTGGATCCACAGGTTCCATAAACGGCCAAGCACTTTTATGGGTCTGAAACAAATCACACGTGTTCAGAGCAAATATCAAAAGTGAAGTTAACATCAATCGACATGTAGCCTAATGACATATATACAATACCTGTAATTGTTTAATAAGTTTTCTTAGACCTTCAAAATCCTTGGAATTGAGATTTTTCATGTTGGCAAAATTAATGTTGGAATTACGCTGACAATTTGGACAGATATATTCATCAATGTTGTCCGCTTCTGACTGAAGAATTCCGACACAGCGCCCATGAAACCAATCCTGACAGCGATCGCAGCAGATGTAGAATCTACAAAAGAACGATGCAGATTACACACTGGCATACACTATATGGACAGATGCCACAGAAAGAAGTTCCTTGGATGTAGAGGATGATGGGACACAAGACCTCCCTCTTTCCACCTACAATCAACATTCATGGAGCAAGCTATCAGTATGTTACTTCTGCGATTTGTCAGCAGTCTCTTCTCAGAGGCTGTTAACCATTTAAAGACAAAAATTAACCTAAATTAAAGCGGCTTCGGTGGTCTAGGGGTAGCGTGCTGCCTCAAGTACCCAAGTTCCCGGGTTCAAACCCGGCTGAAGCCGTCAGGATTTTTCAGGGCGAAAAAATCCACAGCACGCCTCCCTTCAGAGGGGAAGTAAAGCTGTCAGTCCCATGTCGTAGATTTGCGGCGTGTAATATATTCCTAAATGGCATGCATGTCGTCATTTCAGCAAAATTACCAGAACTTTCCCACCCACTAAGTTTCACCTTTCACTGCTAGGATCTCTCGTGTCGTTGCGGGCACGGAGGCACCTGGAGGTGGAAGTGGCAACGTCTAAAAACAGGGGGGTGATAGGGTAGCAATACACGCCTGGAAACCCATTTCAAAGCGGCCAATGGGGAGACCAAAGATACGCTGGGAGGATGATGTTAAAAAAGATATACAGAGGTTAAAAGTGCCAAATTGGAAGACTCTTGTCCAGGAGAGAGGAAGATGGAAGGAAGCGATTGGAAAGGCCAAAACTCTGCACTAAGAGTTGTAGAGCCTTACTAAGAAGAAGAAGTTGGTTTTCTTATAAGAATATGACTAAACAAACTTTGTTTTAACTCTTGGTGGACACAGCAGACCAGCCACAGGAGTTTAGATATACCACAGGCCTGCCCATGAACATCACATGATAGACAAATTATTATCATTGGTTTAAGCTGGCATTTGGTGTTTGCAGTTACCATACCGTAAGCCAGCTGACCTGTCATTCAGAACCAAAGGGTTAAACATAATTTGAGGTTGTCACAGTGCTCAGATGACAGGATGACACGCCATGTAGTATGGTTAGTAATTACAAATATTTTGGAGAAATGTGATGCTTCACCTTCACTTCTACCCTGAGGAGAAAGGCATAAATGTCTGGTAAGTAATTATATATTGTGGAAGACTTTATTGTCTTATCCTTCACTTCCACCCTGAAGATGGAGACAGCAAGTTCCTCCAAAACACCATAACCATATACATGGCATAACATTACAGATCACAACAAGCTTAATACTTCCCAGAAAGAATCTCACATGTGTAAAAAAATGTCTACACCACCAAATCCGAAATAAAGCAGTTTATAATTCAGAGACATGTATGAACTGCACTGGTACTTACTGAGATTCATCGTATGGCTGCTTGCAGAGGCAGTATAATTCTTGGGTGTCCCTCGCATGCCGGCATTCTGTGCAAACAAACTCGGTGAGAGACTTGCTCATCTCCTCTGTAATACCAACGCACTCCCCATGGAACCAATTGTTACACAGGTCGCAACCCACGTAAAACCTATGACATACATAACCAATCACAAATACAACATTACATTCAAAAAACTTATCAATGCACTCTCTTAATTCAGGCGGCCTGCAATAGGAAACCGCATTAAGAGATGTGATCAAAACTCCTACTAAATTGCCAGACTTTCTCAAATACACTGCACACCTCAGGAAAAAACTCCAGCATGCATAGTTTACTGGTAATGAGGATCGCAATTGCACACAGTCTCTCTGTTCTGAGGCTATTTATTTACACAACTCATTCCAAGTGACATCTAAACTTTCGGAACTTCCTTTTCAAATATCCGTACCCAGCTTCAAACACTGTTACTCTGTAATGCAGAGCTCACGTGTTCTACAAAAAACATGAGAACCAAAGGCTTACAGAAACAATAACAACTGTAATCTGTCAGTTCCCACAAATGCCCAGCCTAAATAAGGAATGATATCGCTCATTTGCCACAACAGTGTCACAACTCAAAATGTGTGACTTTTCAGGAGAAACTTTTAAAAGTTTTGAAGTGCTCTACTTTCTATGAGTGCAACAACAACACAACCGCTCTCCAGCGGCCAGTTTTGTAAACTGCGTTATGACACTATACCTGTTAAAAGTGCATCTGCAAACGTTTCTTTCTACACCGATAACTAAAAAATGCCAAATTTTAAGTTGTGACACTCTTGTCGCAAATGAGCGATATGATGTCTAATTACTGTGGTAAAACATGCAATTGTACATTCATCAATGTAACATCTGAGAGCCACAACGACCACGACCACCACCACCAATTACCATCATCATCGTCATCGTCATCATCCCAAAAGTTGTACTGGTTAATTAATAATTAAAGTTAATAATGTCAAGACAGTAAAATCCCTTTCAGATCACATTTTAAGACCATCTAATAAAGCAGAAAGACGTACTTCAAACAGAAACATTTCATCATAAACTTACAACCCCCTAGTGTTAAGAATTTACACATGTTTGTCAAAACAGATGTATGGAGATTCACTTTATGTTTTTACTCCATCCACTGTGCCTGATCTTCAGAGCCTTGTTCGTGACAAGCAGTGCCAAGTCTCCCCATTAACACTTTGGTGCTATGCATAACACAGAGTTCGGTGTTTCTGATAATCAGGATAATATTTTCTCTCATTACAAAAACTTTAATCATCATCATATATCTGTCATGGAGTTGGGCCACTTGTTGACCCGTTCCGGTCTCACGTATCCAGAAGTCTCTTCAAAGGTCTACCATGATTCCTTTGGCCAGTTGGGGAGTAGTGTTTCGTTACTCTGAGTAATCTATTTCGAGGCATTCTATTTACATGTTGTATCCAGTTTCTCTTCCATTCCAGTAATTTGTCCAAAATTTGTGTTATTTTTAATTCCTTTGTAATTTGTGCATTTGTTTTGTAATCTGTCCAAGTGTAAAAAAAAAAACCGGTATAAAGGGTAGTGATGCGTTATACTACAGCCTATAGCCTATCCTACTCAACAGTCATCCTCACCTTCTCATGATATGCCGTTCTCACAAACTAGGAAATGATGATCAAGTCACAGCAGTATAACTGTTTCACCAGGAATGGAGGAAAGGCCATCCCTAAACATGCCGGTCCAGAGGCTAAAGGTAGCAATCCTACCACTAGACTTACCCTGCTCTGGGCCCGCAGCCCATTCAGGGGAAATTTTAACCACTGACAAGTCTCACGGAAAGAAGCTGGACAGATTTACTTTAAACGATGACATGGATGTGAAAAAAAAAAAACTTTAATGCAACACAATATAATTGCATTTTAATGTACCATAACAATAAAACCCATTAATGTGTATAAATTTTCAATTTAGGCAGTTAGGTACATCACTTATCATGATTTACAAACTTGTGGCCTATGAATCAACAATACTGGTTGTGGGCCTCTACCAAAAATGGTTGGATACACCTGCCTTAGTGTGACAGACCATACCGCATACCCATGAAACACAAGAATGATAGTACTATTGAATTTTTTGCACTAAGACCATCGAACATCTTCCCATACTCAAAATACCTTACCTTACGACATATTAATACTCACTTTGTCTCATCATATGGAGTCCTACATAAACAGTACAGCTTCTCCTTCTTCCTCCCACCACCACCCCCTCCACCCCCTCCTGGTGCAGCGCCCCCACTGCCTGGTGAGCCTGGAACAGATCGCTGTTGCTTCCTGGGTCGCCCGCCACCTCGGGAAGCCGAGGGGGGACTGATGGTAGCTGCTGACACCGGTGCAGATTTCCGCTTGCCACTTCCCGTCCTTACTTCATCCTGCTTATTTCGTTCTGCTTTTGTCCGAGCCGCTAGCTCAGTGGACAGATCTTTCTGCAATTGTGTGACACAGACACATTAACATAACAGCAGTAGCAGCCAGGAAATATAAAAATTATATAAATATAAATTATATAATATATAATAAATTATATATATAAATTAGATTTAGTGGGTGTACAGGAGGTTAGGTGGGACAAAGGGGGTGCAGAAAGAGCAGGGGATTATATTTTTTTTTATGAAAGACGAAACGAAAATCATCCATTGGGAACAGAATTTTTTGTACAATACAGAAAAGTATCAGCAATTAAGAGAGTAGAGTTTGTTAGCGATAGGGTGTCATATATAGTTCTGAAAGGTCGCTGGTATAATCATCGTTCTAAATGTTCATGCACCAAGTGAGGAGAAAGGTGATGATTCCAACAACAGTCTTTGTGAGGAATTAGAGCAGGTTTTTGATCATTTTCCCAAGTTCCTAAGTATCATACAAAAATTCCATTAGGAGATTTTAATGCAAAAGTGGGGAGAGAGAATATTTTCAAACTGACAATTAGGAATGAGGATAATAATGATGATGGTGCTAGAAATGGAAACTTTGACACATCAAAAAATCTAGTTAAGACCATGATGTTCCTGTGCCAAAACCTCTCCTGATTGATCACATATTGATATATAGGAGATGGCAATCGAGTATACTGGATATACAAAGTTTAAGGGGAGCTGACTGTAATACTGATCACCATCTGGTGGTTGTAAAAGTTAGGGACAGACTGGCGGTAAGTAAACAAGCAGCACATCAGTTGAAGGGGTAAAGAATTTAGCTCAGGAAGCTAAATGATATGCAGGTTAGGAAAAAGTATCAGATTGAGATTACAAACAGGTTTGCGGCTTTGCAGAACTAAAGTGATGGCAAGTACATAAATAATAGGGCTTGGGAGAACATTAAAGAGAATATCAAAACCTCAGCTAAAGAGAGTCTCGGTCTGCATGAATTGAAGCAGCATACGCCATGGTTTGTTGAAGAACGTTTAGGTTTTTTTAGAACAAACGAAGCAGGCTAAAATACAGCGGGTACAGGATCCAAGCCAAAGCAATAAAGATAATCTAAACAATGTAAGACGTGAAGCTAGAAGACATTTCAGGAACAAAACGAAGGATTATCTGAAAGCTACAATTGAAGAACTTGAAACTAATAGTAAGATCAAAAATATTAGGGACTTGTATAGGGGCATCAATGACTTTAAGAAGGGTTACCAGCCTAGAACTAATACAGTGAAGGATGAGAAGGGTGATTTGGATGCAGACTCCCACAGTATTTTGGCTGGGTGGAGGAATTATTTCTCCCAGCTACTGAATGTACATGGGGATACTGATGTTAGACAGACAGAAATACACACAGTAAAACCACAAGTGCCTGAGCCAAGTGCCTTTTGAGGTTGAGTTGGCTATTAAAAAGCTAAAAAGTCACAAATCATCAGGTACTGATAAAATCCCAGCAGAACTGATTAAGACAGGGGGTAGAACAATTTGCTATGAGATCCATAAACTTATCATTCCTATTTGGAATAAGGAGGAAATGCCTGAGGAGTGGAAGGAGTCAATTATTGTACCTATCTGTAAGGGCAATAAAACAGATTGTAGTAATTATATGGGCATATCACTTCTGCCAACTACATACAAAATTTTATCCAACATCCTGCTGTCAAGGTTAACTCCACAAGCACAGGAAATTACTGGGGATCATCAATGTGGATTTTGACACAACTGGTCTGCATTTGTCATATACTTGAGAAAAAATGGGAATACAATGAAGCGGTGCATCAGTTCTTTATAAACCTCAAAAAAAGCTTATGATTAGTTAGGAGGGAGGTCTTGTATAATATTCTCATTGAGTTTGGAATCCTCACGAAACTGGTAAGGCAAGAATTTGTGTGACATGTTTCTTATTAGGAATCGTTTGAAACAAGGAGATGCTCTATCGCCACTGCTTTTCAACTTTGTTATAGACTATGCCATTAGATGGGTTCAAGTAAACCAGTATGGCTTGAAATTAAATGGCACACATAAGCTTCTGGTTTATGCCGATGATGTTAATATACTGGGAGGAAGCATACATACTATAAAGGAAACTGCAGAAGCTTTGGTAGTGGCTAGTAAGGCGATTGGACCAGAAGTAAATGCTGATATAAGTACATGGTCATGTCTCAAGATCAGAAGGCTGGACAGATTCAGAACAAAAAGAATGATAACAGTTCCTTTGAAAGGGTGCAACAGTTCAAATATTTTGGAACAACCTTAATGGACCAAAATTCCATTCATTAAGAAATTAAGAGCAGATTGAAGTCAGGGAATTCTTGCTATCATTTGGTGCAAAATCCATTGTCTTCCAGTCTGCTTTCAAAAATATAAAGATTAAGATATACAGAACTATAATTTTGCCTGCTGTTTTATATGGGTGTGGAACATGGTCAATCATATTGCAGGAGAAACATACAATGAGGGTGTTTGAGAATAGGGTGTTGAGAATATTTGGGCTTATGAGGGACGAGGTAGCAAGTGAATGGAGTTTACACACTGAGGAGCTTAAGGATCTGTACTGCTCACCAAATATTACCTGGGTGATAAAATTGAAAAGAATGAGAACGTATGTAGCATGTAACACGTAGGGGGTAGAGGATAGGCGTATACAGGGTTTGTTGGGAAACCTGCGGGAAAGATACCACTTGGGAGACCCAGGTGTAGGTGAGAGAACAGGAGCGTTTAGAACATGTAACTGGTGACGTTTCATCTGAAACGTAAGGTTTTGAGCTAAACAGTTGTCAAATACTGATTTATTTGGACAAAAAGGTTATTTGCATGCAGGTACTTTTGTCTGTTTATTACTCTTCTAGACCTAAATGTAAAATGTAAAATTTTTCATTTTTTTTTACATTTAATACAAGGGCGGGCTGATAAGTTTTACCTCCACTTAAATAGAAAATGAATGGGAAAAGATATTTTAATGAAATAAAAAAAGAAATATGCCTACATCATTTATTTTCAAAGCTGCATAATAATTTTTCTACAAAATCACCTGCACTTCAATACACTTCCACCAACGCTGCACTAGTTTTTGAAATCTGTCCTTAAAAAAATTGGTGTTTTGTTTTTGAAACCATTTCCTCACTGCAGACCTCACCTTACCCAGCATCTTACTGTACTCACATCAACACACTGATCACCATAAACAGCTTGCATTCATCTGTGAATTTCAATTGGAGGAACTTTTTCCACAGTTAAGAATTCAATAACAGCAAGCTATTTGAACCTAACGTTTGAAAACTCTTCCATTTCGATGTGCACTGGGTGAGGACTGTGTGTTCAAGGTGAAGTATGATGGAAGAGAGATACCATGCAACTACAAAGAACCCGTTTTATCCAGATATGTCTAATGCAAATAAAAATATTACAGTGGAGGCAAAACTTATCAGCCCACCTACGTATTTTTCACACAACTGTGAATTTTTCAAGCTTACAGTTCTCTCTTCACATTTCCCTCAGCAACAATGGATTGAAGTTTCGCTGTAGCTGTGTATCCTCAACTGAGCTGTGGTGTAAGAAACATGTTACCTGATGTTAGATTCTCCTAACCTGAATCTCTATTTGAAGCTCCTTCTCCAACAACGCTCGCTTCTTGATCATATCTTTCTTGAGGAGTTCCTTGTGTCGAAACAGCAGCACTTGCAGTTTGGTCTGTACCTGCTGGCGTCTACGTTCCTCCTGAGATTCCCGCCATTTGCTGGTACGAGAACGTGATGCGACAGTTCCAGTCGGTTTCTCCTCACCGCTGCGGTCATCTCGCAGTGGTCTGTTACCGACACATCACGGTGGAAAATTAATTTTTACGATTCATTTCATCTAACACCCCATAAATCTACTTTAATTTAAAATTACACAGTATACAGCATTAAGGTCGAGGCAGTATTCTGTCGAGATTTGGGGTCCTCATTATAACAAACATTCAGATTACCCTCTTACGGGATGTGGTGTGATGTACTTGATACATGATACCATACAGTTTAGTTTATAGGCACCAATGTTTTGGAGAAACTTGCTTCCTACAGCAGCAGCAGCAGCAGAACTGCAGCACATCCCTGTCAACCACAAACTGTTTCTGTTTTCTTTGTTGTTGTACCTGTTTTTGATCCTGTACCTCTCTTCACACACATGTACGAAATGTATGCATCAAGATTTGGAGATTTATAAATGAAAAATAAAGCCATAACAAACCATGCCTAATGGACCAGTGGGACTGCTCGACACTATGGACCCACAAAATTCCCTCTCCTGTGAAGAAAGGTGGCTGTGGCTTTTAAGTGAGCTTGGAATGTAATGAACAGTCTGATCCTTCAGCCCTTATATGCCGTGCACACAATTACTGTAACGGTGCACGTGCACGTGCACGGACCAGCCCAGCTTGCCAATAACTGCAAGTACCAACATCACTACACACGTTACAATATGGTTACCATATCTATACTACCAGAAGATATAAAATCCCATACTGCTGATAAAACTGTTATACCCATATTAAAATCTGGCTGCCAACCATTACAGCCAAATTAAAATCTTGTTACCAACACCAAAATACTCAAAGATTCAAAACACCTAACTCTCCGTAGATAAACTGTTACCTCTGCATTAAAAATCTGGCCACTAAAACCACAGTACCAGGACATTTAAGGTTCCGTGTTCCAAGAAGTTAAAGATTCCTATAAATAAAGTCAACAAAAGTCTCCCACAATCTTCAGTGGTGACATACCACTGTGATTTGGTAACAACCAAATACAATACATGTGGGTCGGGTAGTGTAGTCGGTATAGCCACTGGCTATGGGCTGGACATTCCAGGGATCGAATCCTGGTGGAGGCGAGATTTTTCGCACCGGTCCAGACTGGCCCTGGGGCCCACCCAGCCTCCTGTACAATGGGTACGGAGTCTTTCCCTGGTGTAAAGTGTGGCCAGGGCATGACACTGACCCCTCACCCTCTTCTAGTGGCCTGGTCAAAAAAGAGTAGAGCTATAACTCTACTCCCCCTATTGGCCATACAGCCTGTACAGAGCCTCAGTGCCTGTACAGTACAGCTATACCTCTACTCCCCCTATTGGCCATACAGCCTGTACAGAGCCTCAGCGCCTCTACAATACAGCTATACCTCTACTCCCCGTATGGGCCGTACGGCCTGTACAGAGCCTCAGTGCCTGTACAGTAGCTATATCTCTACTCCCCCTATGGGCCGTACGGCCTGTACAGAGCCTCAGTGCCTGTACAGTACAGCTATACCTCTACTCCCCCTATGGACCGTACGGCCTGTACAGAGCCTCAGTGCCTGTACAGTAGA
>Ga0123353_10009353_pt1 | contig 13513 bp, 9 predicted proteins | sample TergutLab28metaG_3_FD_92763 | JGI IMG/M metagenome (GOLD analysis project Ga0123353, IMG submission 92763) | Labiotermes labralis P3 segment gut microbial communities from Petit-Saut dam, French Guiana - Lab288 P3 | ecosystem: Host-associated > Arthropoda: Insects > Digestive system > Gut ... | reverse complement strand
GTCGGGACTGCTGCGGTCGAACGGCAGTCTGCCCCACCCGCGGCAAAACGTCGGCACCCCGCCGTCGCGATTCTGCACGCCCATCAGCCAGTCCAACCCGCGCTGTGCCGCGGCGCGGGCCTCGCACAACAGCGAGGGCGGGACGCCCTCGGCACGCTCCAGCGACGCGCACAGATTCGCCATCGCCACCAGCGCACCGGCTGTGTCGTCCGCGTCCGGCACGCCGCCGGACAAGTCCGTCCACGCCCACCCGCCCGGATCGGCCGCCGTGTACGGATGACGCACCCGCAACTGCCGCGACAGCAACGCCCGCAGCAACTGCACACGTTCATCCACGCTCAACACGTCCGCCAGACCACCGCTCGACGCGGGCGAGACGCCCGCAGGACACGCGAGCGGGACGCCCTCGCCACAAGATTCGCCCGCCGACAGCGCGTTGATCGACAGCGTCGTCACCCAGGTCGACAAATCCGTGTCGATGGGCCAACTGCCGTCGGGCCGGACCGTGCGGGCGAGGAATTCGCCCCCCGCCTTCACCGACGAATGGACGCCCTGTCCGATCGACGCCAACGCCATCATCACAAAACTCGTCAGCGGAGCCGCCTCCAGAAACCCGCCGCTCTCGGGCTGAATCCGCGACAATTTTCCGCGCGTCCAGCCCGCCACCGCCGACCGCAACCACCGCACAGGACCGCCCCCCCGACGATGAACATGCACCGCCTGGCCCACCGCGATCAACGCGGGCATGGCGTAACTGACCACCGGCAGCCGCAACCACCGCAACGCCGCGTGCGGAAGCGCCGCCGCCTCAAACGGCAGCCGCGGAATCCACGACCACGGATCGCCCCCGCCCAACCGCCCCGCCAGGGCGCACATCATCAGAATCGGCACGCAAAACGTACGGTCGTCGCCGTAGCGGTTCGCCAGCGCCGCCACAATGTCGCCTGCCCGCGTCGACCCCGCCTGCCGAACAACGTACGCCTCCGCGCGAGCGACCGTCGACTCGCCCCCCTCCGCCACCGACAGCGCCGACCACGCCAACAGCGTCGTGCTCACATTCGACGGACTCCGAACCGTGTCCCCCCAGCCGCCGTCCTCGTTTTGATTCGCTCTCATCCACGCCAGCGCCGGACCGACCAGCCGCCCGTGCGCCCCCGCCCGCGACAACGCAAACGCAGCCGTCGCCGTCGACAACGCCGAACTCGACAACGCCCCCCGCCAGCACCCGTCCTGGCCGCGCAGCGACAACAGCCGCTCCCGCGAACGCTCCAACGCCTCCAAAACGATTGCGACCATGTTGCCCATTCGCCCGATTGTATATACGGCTGGCCTCTTTGCGCTGTAAAATGCGAGCATTATGCACAACCAAACCATTCCGACAACCTACGCGACGCTGTCGCGCGAGCAACTACAGGACCGCATCGCACAACGCAAACGCGAGTTGGGGTCGCAGTTGGTCATTCTGGGGCACCACTACCAATGCGACGACGTGATCGCGTTTGCGGATTTCGTCGGCGACAGTTTGAAGCTGTCGCAACAGGCCGCCTCGCTGACGGGCGTGCGGTTCGTCGTGTTCTGCGGCGTGCACTTCATGGCCGAGTCCGCGAACATCCTCTCGCCGTCCGCGACGGTGGCGCTGCCGAACCCCGCCGCCGGCTGTGCGATGGCCGATCTCGCCGACGACACCGACCTCGCCGCCGCCATCGACGACCTCTCCGCCGTCACGGGCGCCCGCGTGGTTCCGATCACCTACGTCAACTCGACCGCCGCCGTGAAGGCCGTCACCGCCCGCGCGGGCGGCGCCTGCTGCACCTCCAGCAACGTGCGAAACGTCTTCGCCTGGGCCCTGACGCCCGCAAACCAGGGCGGGGCCGGGGCGGACAAAATCCTCGCCGTCCCCGACCGGAACCTGGGCATAAACACCGCCGTCGCCATGGGCTTCGCGCCCGCCGACTGCGTCGTCTACGATCCGCGCCGCGAGCACGGAGGCCTGGGCGTCGAACAGATTCGCGCCGCCCGCTTCCTCCTCTGGAAAGGCCACTGCTACGTCCACCAGCGGTTCACGACCGACCAGATTCACGCCGCACGGCAGCAGCGGCCTGGCGTGCGCGTGATGGTCCACCCCGAATGCCCGCGCGACGTGGTCGCCCTCGCCGACGACGCCGGATCGACCGAACAGATCATCCGCGCCGTCAACGAGTCCGCCGACGTCCACGACTGGGCCATCGGAACCGAAAGCAACCTCGTCAACCGCCTGGCCGCCCGCCACCCCGCCAAACGCATCCACACCCTCGGAGACGCCCCCGCCCTCTGCGCCCAGATGGGCCAGATCGACCTGCCCCACCTGCTCTGGACCCTGGACTCCCTCGCCGCCGCCGGCAACGACGACCCGCCCCACACCGTCCGCGTCCCGACAACCACCGCCGACGCCGCACGCCTCGCCCTGGAGCGAATGATCGCCATCAAAGCCGGTTAATTTCCGTAGCCGAACCGCCTTTCCTGTGTTATGGTGACAATCATGAATCCATTGCCATTGCTCCCGATGCCCGTTACGGACGGTCTGGCGTATGGTGTCGCTGCCGGCAGCATTGTGCTGGGGGCGGCCCTGGTCGCGTGGGGACGGTTTCTCGGTCGCCCCGCCATGACGCTCGCGGTCGCGGCGATCGGTTACGTCTGCGGTGGACTCGTCACCGCCGCCGTCGCCTCCGCGTGGGACGTCAATCTCCCGGCCATTCTCGCGCCGATGGTGCTGGGCCTGCTGGGCGCGGGGTTGGGCTTTCTCCTGGAGCGGGTCTGGTGGGGTCTGCTCGCCGGAGGGGTCGTCGCCGCGGGTGTGCTTGCGTTTTTGCTGTACGTTCCGCCCGCGGCTGCGAATCACCCGACGCCCCATCCGCTGGCGGAGTTCACGCCCTCCGACCCCGGAACCGGCGCCTACCTCGCGGAGGCCTGCGCGCACTTCGCCAAGACGTTCGAGTCCCACTGGTCCAACGAAAGCGTCACCCTCGCCCTGGGCGGAGGAATTCCGCTGGTGCTGTGCCTGGTGCTGGGCATCGTCAGGCCTCGATTCGTCCGCATCCTCATGAACTGCCTGACCGGGGCTTTTGCCGTCGTGTTCGGCGTGGTGCTGGCGCTGTCGCAGATGCTCGGCTGGATGTGGGAATGGAACTGGCGGCAGTGGTTCGTTCCCGTCGCCGTCATCGTCATCGCTGCCTTGGCGGGCGTCGTCATGCAGGAGCGAATCTGCCTCAAAGAGGACGCCCTCGAACGCAAACGCGAAGAAGCCGCCCGCGACAGCGCACGCAAAGCCAAGGAAAAGGCCGACCGAATCGCGAACTAGAATGAATCATGGATGAACTCTGGAACACACTTGGAGGCACGGCGCGGGAGGCGTGGACATGGTTGGCCAACTGGCAGCCGCCTTCGCGCGAGGAGGTTGTGCGGGACATCCGCTCGCTGAGCCCCGTGCAGGCCGCCGTGATGCTGGCGGGCGGACTGATCTACTTGCTCCAGGGGTGGCGGGTGTTCCGGTTCCTGGTGGTCATCAACGGGGCGATCGCGGGCGTGCTGATCGGCAGCGTGCTGGGCGGGATGCAAAGCTCCGAATGGTCGCTCTACGGCGCGCTCATCGGAGGCGTGGTCCTGGCGGCGCTCTGCTGGCCAATGATGCGGCTCGCCGTCGCGCTGACGGGGGCGATGGCCGGCGGAGTGGTCGGACTGGGCCTGTGGAAATACGTCGCCCACTGGCAGCCGTCCATTGAACCGCACGCCTGGGCGGGCGGCATCATCGGGGCGCTGCTGCTGGGCGTGCTGGCGTTTTTCCTGTTCCGGATGATCATCGTCGTCATCACCAGCGTACAGGGATCAGCCATGACGGTCGGCGCCATCCTCGCGCTGACGCTGCTGATCGAACAACTCCGCAAACCGCTGCTGAACGAACTAACCCGCAACCCGCACCTGCTCCCAGCCCTGCTGGCGGTCCCGGCGCTCATCGGAATCCTCGTCCAACTACGAACCGCACCCAAGAAAAACACGGTGCGGAACGACGCGCCGACATAATCCGAAACAAACGACAACATTTCAAACGACAAATTCCAAACGACAAATTCCAAACGGCACGTCAATGTCCAGGACATTGACGTGCCGTTTGGAATTTCGAATGTGTCGTTTCTCGTTTGTTTCGGATTTCGTGCTTCGGTTTTTCCGTCTACGTCCGCCGCCGCAACATCGCCAACCCGCCCAACACCAACAAACTCATCGTCATCGGCTCGGGAATCGGCTTGCCGTACATCAGAATCTGATTGAATCCACAGTTGTTCATTTTGTCGCCGGACGCGATTCCGAAAACCGCCCCGTAAATCTGCCAGTATTGCGCGTCGACGCCGTCGAACATCACCGACGTCGCCCGCGTGCCGCCGAACTGCGCGATCGTTTTTCCGATCACATCACACCATTTGCCGTTTTCATCCATGTACCGCACTTGGAAGTCGGTGCCATAACCGTCAGCCGACCACAGGCCGACCACTTCGTCGATCCTACGAACATCGCCCAGATCAATGTCGATCCAGATCAGATCGCTCCATCGCCTTGTGCCGTCCTGCTCCGTGGCGATCAGATCGTATCCCTCGACCAGACCCCACACGCCCACGGTCCTTCCGGAGTTCTCGTCGTCATTGAGAGTTCCCCGGGTCAGCCAACCGGCACCTCGACGAACCGCTCCACCTCCCGGCAGACTTGTCAGCGTGGGCGACACGGTGGCTTTGGACCCGAAAATTCCATTGGCCCAGTTGACCTGACTGATTTCGACCTCGATGACACCGTCGCCATTCGGACCGCCAACCGCCAACGGCTCAATCAACCAGATGCCCGGGCCGCCGCGGGACGCTCGGCCACACCCATAGTCGCCCTCCTCCACGTACACACGGAGAGATTGGTATTCACCCGGAAGGGTGAGTTTGATCGCATTGTCGAGGTTGGTCGCGTCGCGCCATCCTATTCGCAGACTGTTGTGGAAACCTCGGCCAAACACATGATCCTTCGCAATCAAAATCTCGTCGTTGGAGTTCTTAAAATCTTTACTCGCCTTGAACTCACTCCCCATCGTCGCCGGCGATTCACCAACCCGAACCCATTCCCATTGCGACGTGGTGTCGTTGTAGACGTAGGCTTCGATGTAGTATTTCTTGACCATCGAACGATCATCCGTCGCCCATGTGACACCGACATAGTCGACCCATCGCGGCTGATCCAGCGTGATCGCCATCCAGTAATCGGTGCCGGAACCTCCACCGTCCTCCGCCTCGTAGGGTCCCATGGTCGGACTGCCCGTCATAGCCCGGCTGGGCAACCACAGGTTGCCGAAGCGGTAGTAGTCGGGAACGCCGACATGGTTACCGGTAACACCGGTGGCGCTGCCGATCTCCGTGGTGATGTTGGCAGTCATCGGCACCTGCAACCAACTCCAGTAGACATTTGTGCCCGTGACGGTAATCGTTTCCGTCCCCGCCAACACGGGGCAGGCCGCCAGCATGGCGATGAACGCTGAGCACAACAAAAATGTACGCATTCCGCTCTCCTTATGAGTTCGAGAAAAAAACAATTTCTCCGTAGTCGTGCATTGTCCCACGATTTCCGCCGATGTCAAGGTTGAAAAACTTTACGCTCCGAAGAAGGGTGCACGCCATGTTTATAGGTGGAAAAACGTCATTGGGTCTTGTTCGTGGCACCACGTCGCGCCGTGGCCTTCACTTTTTTGCGCTGTAGGACGTAGTGAAACGCGAACGGTTCGCTTTTCACAACGCTCTACAGCGCAAAAAAGTGAAGGCCATCGCAAGACGCCCACTGTGACAAATGCCGAGTCTCGTTTTTTTCACAAGAAGAACCATTCCACCTGCAAACGTGACGTGCATCCCCACATTGGCGCAGAAGACGTTGAAAAAGATGAACGTTTTTTCTTTTCCAACGTCTTCTGCGCCTATGTGGCTACGTGGCTATGTGGCTACGTGGCTTTTTGGATCACTTCGACTTCACCGACGCCTTGGAGCGTGTTTCCTGGAGTTGGGGGGCGATCGCCTGCTTGTTGAGGATTTGCAGGGACATGTCGACGAGTTCCTCGGCTTCGCGTGGGGTCATCGTTCCGACAGCCACCATGTCCTGCGGGCGGATGGTGTTCCAGACGAAGTGCATCGCCTGGAAGGGCCTGACCTGACCGGCGGCCATGGGTTTGATGGTCAGCACGGGTTTGGCGGCCTTCTGGATGATGGAGGCGGTCCAGTCGACTTCGATCTGCATGAGGAACCCCATCGAGTTGTAGATGGAGATGTAGGTCTCGACGTCGAGTTTGGATTCGTCGGCGTAGATGATGGCTTCGGGCATGTGGGTGGACAGTCCCGGAACCATTCCGCGTTCGCGGATGGCCCGGCAGAACTGTTCACCGTGGCGGATCGTCCGGGTGCAGCGGTCCAGCAGGGCGTCGGTGATGCACTGGTGTGGCATGCAGATTTGACAGCCGTGGGCGGCTTCGGCGTCGAGAATCCGCTTGACGTCGTCGGGCTCCAGGCCGTTGGCGGGCGTCTGGGGGGTGATCTTGAAGTGCGGCGTGCTGATGATCACGCCCTTGACGCCGGTTCGGTCCTGTGCGTCCTTGATCGCGTCGGCCAGCGGTTCGGTCGTGATGCCGCCGAGAATCGAGTCCACGCCGCGGCGAAAGTAGACTTCGAGAATGTCGGCCATCACTTTTCGCTGGCGGATGACCTCTTTAATGTACATGTCCTTGGAGGGCGTGCAGTGGCTGAAACCGAGAAACCAGTTCGTGCCAATAATCAGCCGCGACACGCTCACGCCACCGACGTTCGTACGAGGGAACTGTTCCATGGGGATTCCTTTTCCTTTATAGGTGAATGTATGTTAACCGGTCGTGCGCGAAAGCGGAAGCGCGAAAATTACGTCAAAAATCACGTCAAACGACACACGATGAACGGGACGAAAGGGATGGAAGGGAAACGACAGGTTTTTTGAGACTATAGCATTGTAGATGTGTGATTTTCGCGTGGAAGTCGAATGAATCGACCTCCCCGGTCTCGCGTTGAATCGCCGGCACACAGCCGCGAAGCGGCGGCGTTGGGTAGCCCAGGGTTCGCCGAGTACAACCAGGCCAGAAAAGAAGGTCATTCATCATTTGTGGATGCACGTCACGTTTGTTGGTGGAAAAACGGGATTGGGCCTTGTTCGTGGCCCCACGTCGCGCGGTGGCCTTCACTTTTTTGCGCTGTAGGATGTTGTGGGACGCGAACCGTTCGTTTTTCACAACGCCCTACAGCGCAAAAAAGTGAAGGCCATCACAAGACGTCCATCGTGACAAATGCCGAATCTCGTTTTTTCACAAGAAGAACCATTCCATCTACAAACACGACGGACGTTCCCATGCGCGAAATCGTTCCCTCGAACAAACGATTCATTTTCACACGTCCGTCGGTTACGATGGCTGCCGATGACAGTTCGAGCGGTTATCCTGGGCGCATTGTTTGCCGTTTTGATTGGCGGCGGGGGGTATTTTAACGATTCGGTTTTGAAGCTCACCTACGTCGTCGGCAATCATCTGCCCATCAGTGTGATGGGCATTCTTGTGCTGATCGTGGTGGTGTGGAACCCGTTGGCGCACTGGCTGATGCCGCGGGCCAGGCTGCGGGCGGCTGAGCTGGCCGTCATGACGTTGTTGATGTTCACCGCGTGCTCCATCCCCGGCAGCGGGCTGATGCGGACGTTTATGCACGGCGTGGCGCTGCCCGTGCGTTACGAAAGTCAATCGCCGGGCTGGCAGCGTAACGAGTTGTTTCGCTACGTGCCCTCGGAGTTGATCGTCACCGACAAGCAGGCCGCCGACGCGTACAACGTCGGACTGGGCACGCCGGCCCGCGCGATCGGGCTGGACGACGTCCCGTGGAACGCGTGGACCACACCATTGGCCACCTGGCTGCCGCTGATCCTGCTGTTAGCCGGGGCGGTCATTTGTTTGAGTCTCATCGTGCATCGACAATGGGCGGTCAACGAGGGGCTTCGCTACCCCATCGCGGCTGTGGTCCGCACGATGAGCGAAGACGATGGCCAGGCCCTGCCGCCGGTGTTCCGCTCCAAACTCTTTTGGCTGTTCGCGGGGGGCATTTTCTTCATTCACGTCCTGAACGGCTACGATCTCTGGGCACACACCGGCGTGCGCGTGCCGATGGAGATCGACTGCACCGAACTGCTGCGGCAGTCGAAGCTGATTCAGAATTCCCCGCAGGGGTTCCCGCTGACGCTGGTGAAGATTCACCCGGCCGTGATCGGGTTCGCGTTTTTCCTGGCGATGGACGTCGGGTTCAGCCTGGGCATTTCGCAAATCCTTTTCGCGGTAGTCGCCGGCGGGTTGATCCTGGGCGGGCTGAACTGTTCGGGCAACCTGATGACCGGCGGGCCGTTCGACTTCCAGCGGTTCGGCGGCTACGTGGGCATCGCGCTGCTGCTGCTCTACACGGGCCGGTCGCACTACGGGGGCGTAATCCTGGCCGCGTTGGGACTGGCCAAACCAACGCCGGAAAACCGCATGGGCGTGTGGGCGTTTCGGCTGTTGGTGCTGTGCGTGGGCGGATTCGTCGCCATCCTCTGCGGACTGGGCATGGATTGGCCGATGGCCGTTCTGCTGGTGCTGTTGATGCTCATGCTGTTCACCGTCGCCGCCCGGATCAACGTCGAGGGCGGGCTGTTCTTCCTCCAGGCCGGGTGGACCCCCGTAGCCGTGCTGGCGGTGGGGTTCGGCGTCGGGGCGCTGGGACCTTCGAATCTCGTGCTGATCGCGCTGATCACAGCCGTGTTCGCCCTGGACCCGCGCGAGTGCCTCATGCCCTTCATCGTCAACGGATTGAAACTGTGCGACGACCGCAAAACCCTCAAACCCTCCACGCCGATCGCCGCCGGGTCCGTGTTTGCCGTCGCGCTGGGCGTGGCCGTGGTGGTCGTGCTCTGGGCGACCTACAACTACGGTGTTCCGCAGGGCGACAACTGGGGAACCCGCGACGTTCCGCAAATGCCCTTCGCCTTCACCAACGACGCCATCGACACCCTCAAAGCCACCGGCAAGTTCGAGCAAAGCCTTGGCCTGTCCGCCCTCGGGCGTCTGGGCGAGGGGATGGGCAACCTCGTCACGAACGGCAAATTCCTTTTCTGGTCGGGCCTGGGCGTGGCGGCGGCGCTGGGATTGAGCTACCTCCGCCTCCGCATTCCGCGCTGGCCGCTGCATCCGGTGCTGCTGCTGGTGTGGGGAACGTACCCGATTTCCTGGTTAAGCCACTCGTTTTTGCTGGGGTTTTTGATTAAATTCATCGTCGTCCGCCTGGGCGGCGCCAACACGTACAATGCCGCCAAACCGGCCATGATTGGCCTGATCGTCGGAGAAGTCGCCGGCGCGTTCCTCTGGATGATCGTCGGACTGATCCACCACCTCGCCACCGGCTACACGCCACCGAAGTACATGATCTTCCCCGGCTAGATTTTTTTCGCCGCGAATTACGCGAATTACGCGAACGATTTTGAAAAAATTGACACGGTGGCAACGTTACAGGAGTCCGCGTTCATTCGACTTCACAAAGACCGAGCGGGATTACGGGGATTAAAGGATTTAGAGGAGGATTGCCGTATGGACCCTCGAAACAATCGGTCCGTTCCTGCAACCTTCTTCGTAATCCTGTAATCCGTGTAATCCCGCTCGGTCTTTGTGAAGTCGACCGAGCGCGGACTTCTGTAACGTTGCTACAGGGTCAAGAATTCGCGTAATTCGCGTAATTCGTGGCGAAAAATACGACATTCATTCTTGAATTGCTCTAGACGCGACGGTTCTGGGGCCATTGGTCGGCTTGTCGTTGGATGTCGTCCATGGCGGTTTGTACGCGTTGGCGGTAGTCCTCGACGGCGTGGCGGTCGATGTCCGGTGGGATTTCGATGAGCGGTCCCAGGCGGCACAGGGCGGGCGAGCCGGGTTTGGGAATCGCGAACCGGTCCCAACTTCGCACGCGCCAGCAGTCGCGGTACGCGCAACCGACGGGAACCACAGCCATGCCGGCGCGGCTGGCGAGGTAAATCGCTCCGTCCTGGAGCACGCGTCGTGGGCCTCGCGGGCCGTCGGGGGTGATGGCGAGGTGTCGCATTCGGCCCTGGCGGAGCATTTCTCGCATCGCGCCGGCGCCGCCCCGCGTCGTCGAACCCCGGATCGCCGTTCCGCGAAGCATCCGCACGATCTGCGCGATCAGTTCTCCGTCGCGATGCTGGCTGATCAGAACCGGGATTTTCTGCGACGCGTGCGTATGGGCCGGCAGCAGGAGGTTCTCGTGCCAGAAGAGGTACAACAGCGGCCTGTCGCTGGTCCGCGGGTCTCCGTCGGGGGTGGGTTCGAACCGCACGTCGAGCGTTCCCATCCACCCGCGAAACACCGCGCTGGCCATCAGGGCTGTAAATCGAATCGCGATGGGGTGCGTAATCTTCACGGCGGATATGGTAGCACCGATCCGCCCGGACGCAACAGGGTCTTTCAATTCTCAAGGCGCGGGTGAACCATTCGTTCGAGGGAACCGTTTAGCCAGTAGCCAATAGCCAGTAGCCATCAGGTATGGCGAAATTTGTTGTTCATTACACGAATTGAGTTTTTTCGTTACACGTACGACCATTCCCGCTCTCATTGTCCTTTTGTCCGTGTTTTTCCGACACTGTAATATCGTTGCATGGTTCTGATTTCACAAAGACTGAGCGGGATTACGCGGATTAAAGGATTTTGAGGAACGTTGCCGTACAGAACGATTGTCCATACGGCAATGCTCCTCGAAATCCTTGAATCCGTGTAATCCCGCTCGGTCTTTGTGAAATCGAACGACCGTAGGTCCCTGCAACGTTGCTACAGTGTCGTTTTTCCATACCTATTGGCTACTGGCTATTGGCTACTGGCTGAACGGTTCCCTCGAACGAACGGTTCGTCCGTGCCACGAGAATTGCATCACAGCCGCAAGGTGTGTTTTGTGGCGTTGACTTCGATGGTGACGTTGAAGGTGTTGATGGTCAGCACCTTTGCGTCGCCGACGCGGTCGCCCGCGCGGACGTGTCGTCCGTTGATGACGGCGGTCGGGACTCCGTCGACGACCATGATTCCGCTGAGCGAGAATCGTTTTTCGATAGGCTCGACCCGGACGAGGACCCGGGAGGTGTTGTTGGCGCTTCGCTGCTGTCGATTGACGCGCATTTCGCCGTAAAAGAGGGGGTCTTCCCAAAACTCGGCGGGGGCGGCGCTGCGCAGGTCGTCGCGTTTTTTGGCGGGGAGCATGACCATGGTCCGGCCCATCCAGGGCGTGTCGGAGGTGACGCGTTCCAGTTCGTGCATGAGGTCCTGGTGCCTCTGGCGGGTCAGGCCATCGTCGGGCGGTTCGGCGGCGGAGGTTTCCGACGCGAGCGTGGGTTTCAGCAGGCCCAGCAGCAGGTTTTTGAGATTGGCCGGTTTGGTGGCGGAAGGGTCGGCGGCCTGTTTTTCCGTAACCGGAGGCGGGGCAGACTTGTCGGGAGTGGGCGGTTTCGGCGTGTCGTACAGGTTTTGCGGAAGCAGGTCGGCGTTGATTCCCACCCGGGCCTGCGCCGTCTGGAGCGACCCCAGTTGCTTGAGTTCCTGCGTGATCCACCAGGCGACGCCCGCCAGAATTCCGATCATGCAGACGTACAGCAGCGCTTCCCTGGACGTGAGCGCGGGTTTGGTCGATTCTTCGAATTCGGGGACGTTGTCCTGACAGGCGTCCGGCTGCGGCGCCGGTTCGGGATCGGTTTCGTCGAGCGGTTCGGTTTCGTCGGGCGGTTCGGTTTCGTCGGGCGCGAACGTTTCGCCGTCTTCGGGCGGCGGAGTGTCCTCGGGAAGCCCGTACAGGACGTCGTCCAGCGTCGTCTCGGCGGAGAAATCCGCGGAGATGTCCCCCTCGCCGTTCGTTTCGGGCGAGCCGTTCGTGTCGTCATGTCGCGAGTCGTAACTCATTCATGAACTCCAAGCCAGACCGGCCAAGCGCGAGGCCGGTCAGTGTGCGCCGTACAGGTCTTGTCGGCTTGTCGCGGGGGGGAGTTTAGTTACGATCAACGAATTCACCTCGAGTCCTTCCGCGTAATTCGTGGCCAAAAAGATGCGTGAAACGATTCCCGCGAACGTATGGTATGATTTCAGCATTGAGCAAACGAAAAATCGGTCAAATGCCGATGAATGTAGAGTGATGAAACGAGTGGCGGACATTTTGTTGAGCCTGATCGCGGCAGTGGTTCTGGCGATTCCGATGCTGCTGATCGCGGCGGCGATTCGGATGGAGTCGCCGGGGCCGGCGATTTTTCGCCAGCGCCGGGCCGGCTGGCGCGGGCGGCCTTTCGTCATGCTGAAGTTTCGTTCGATGCGGCTCGATGCCGATCCGTACGGTGTGTCGCCGCACTCGGGCGCGGACGCCCGCCTGACGCGGGTGGGAAAGTTGCTTCGCGAAACCAGCCTCGACGAACTTCCGCAACTGTTCAACGTGCTGCGCGGGGACATGAGCATGGTCGGTCCTCGCCCGCTGTACGAACGACAGGCCGCCGAGTGGAACGAAACGCAGCGCCGCCGCCTCGACGTCCGCCCGGGGATCACCGGCTACGCGCAGTCCTGCGGGCGGGGCGACATGCCCATCGAAGACAAAATCGAGATGGACGTGTACTACGTGGACCACCGCACGTTCTGGATGGACGCGCGAATCCTGTTTCGCACAGCCTGGAACATCGTTTTCCGCCGCGGCGACGTGTACGAAAAACGCTACAGCCGCCAGAAGGAACGAGAGACGGATTCACCGTGACGACGGAACTCAACATGTTGTTTACGTGCGCCGGACGCCGCGTGGAACTGATGGCGATGTTTCGCCAGGCCCTGGCGACGCTGGGGGCACACGGGAAACTCCTGGCTGCGGACATAACGTCCGCGTCGCCGGCGGTTCAACTCGCCGACGGGTGGCTGTTCTCGCCGTCCGCTCGCGACGCCGCGTACATTCCCACGCTGCTGGAGGGGGTGCGGAACCACCGCGTCGGGCTGTTGGTTCCGATGACCGATCTGGACCTGCTTTTGCTGGCCCGTCATCGGCGGGAGTTCGAACAGGCGGGCTGTGCCGTCGCGGTGGGCAGCGAGTCGGCGGTGGCGGTGTGTCGGGACAAATCCACCGTGAACGACGCCATCGTCCGCGCGGGGCTGGAGCCTGTGCGAACGTTCACGCTTGACGAATTTTTCGCCGCGCCGTTTTTTCCCTGCTTCGCCAAACCGGCGCACGGCTCAGCCGGCGTGGGGGCGGCCCGCATCGAAGACGAAACCGCCCTTCGCCGGCACGCCGACGTTTTTGGGCGCGATCTGGTGGTGCAGGAGTTCCTCGACGGGCGGGAGTACACGATCGACGTGTACAAAAGTCGCGACGGCCAGGTGCGGTGCGTCGTTCCGCGACAGCGGCTTCTGGTCCGC
>Ga0123353_10009351_pt1 | contig 13513 bp, 14 predicted proteins | sample TergutLab28metaG_3_FD_92763 | JGI IMG/M metagenome (GOLD analysis project Ga0123353, IMG submission 92763) | Labiotermes labralis P3 segment gut microbial communities from Petit-Saut dam, French Guiana - Lab288 P3 | ecosystem: Host-associated > Arthropoda: Insects > Digestive system > Gut ... | reverse complement strand
TTATTTGATAAAGCATTTTGGCACAAGAATGCAGAAGCTTACGATAGATGCGGGGTTTACCTGTCCCAACCGAGACGGAACGGTTGGATTGCACGGTTGCACCTATTGTGATAATGAGGCGTTTAATCCGTCTTATTGCACGCCTCAGAAATCGGTGTTGCAACAATTAGAAGAAGGGATAGAATTTCACAGGAACAGGTATCGCAGGGCGGAAGGGTATTTGGCGTATTTTCAGGCGTATTCCAATACGTATTTGCCGATCATGGTTGGCGACGGTAGAGACAAGGCATGCCTTGTCTCTACAATGGAAAAATTGAAAGGAATTTACCAACCCGCCATCGAACACCCTTTGGTTAAAGGCATTGTAATCGGCACCCGCCCAGATTGTTTAGAAGACGAAAAATTAGATTTTTTTGCAGAATTATCTCAAAAAATGTTTGTTTCCATTGAAATCGGCATAGAATCTATTCATGATGAAACATTGCGTAGAATTAACAGAGGACATGATTTTCAATGCGCTGTAGATGCATTGCAACGAATAAGAGCGCGAAATATCCATGCAGGCGCTCATTTTATTTTCGGGTTGCCTGAGGAAACGCCTGAAATGTGGTTGGAAGATGTCAAAATCATCAATAAATTGCCGTTAAACAGCATAAAATTTCACCAACTGCAAATTGTTAAAGGCACTCAGATGGAAAAGGAATATTTGGCTGATTCAAAGCCTTTTCATCCTTTTACTATGGACACCTACATTGAGTTTATTGTTGATTTTGCAGAAAGATTGAACCCTGCCTTTGCCATTGAGCGCTTTGCCGGCGAAGTTCCGCCACGATTTTTATCGGAGAACCGCTGGGGGACGATTCGGTATGATGTGGTGTTGCAGAGGATTGTAAAGGAGTTTGAGAGGCGTGGGACGTGGCAAGGGAAATGGTAATCACCATTTTTGGTTATTTGAATAATTATTCTATTTTTGCGGCTGCTAAATCATATCATTATGTATGAAAAATATCTTTCCATGTCCAGAGTTCCTGCGGGAGCCATATTACAGCATATTCTCGAGAATAAACACTTATCACAAAAAGAAATTTCCGAAAAATCAGCCATTTACCCGCAGCGTATTAATGATTTAATTAAAGGGAAACGAAAATTTACCCCTGAATTATCCAACCGTTTAGAGAAAGTATTGGATATACCTACGCTTGGTTTTTTCTGCAAAATACAAACCAATCATGATATTTTCTGCTATCAGGATGAGCAGGAGCGAAAAATCACCCCGGATTTGACGAAATTGCATAAGGCGTTATTTTGGGATACAGATATGGATAAAGTTAATTGGATCAGAAGTGCTAAATATATTATTCAACGTGTTTTTGAATATGGAAATAAAATGGAGATAGAAGAAATCATTAAATTTTACGGAAGCGAAAAAGTAACGGAGGCATTAAATGCAATTCCTGTAACAGATAAATGGAAATTAAATGAACGAAATAAAAACAGAGAAAAATTTAGAGTATGAAATTATATTATGAAACAGTTTCAAAACCGTTGCTTGAATCTTTGCAAAAACTCATGACAGATACTGCATTTGATGATTTTGTTTTAGTTGGGGGAACAGCTTTAAGCCTCCAAGTTGGGCACAGAATATCTATTGACATTGATCTATTTACTACAAATAATTATGGCTCAATGAACTTAGAAGAAATGAAAAACGCTTTATTACACACATTTTCTTACATTGATTGCATAGAAAATTTAAATGGAAGAAATCTTGGCTACTCTGTTAATGTTGGTAATAATGAACTTGAAAGTATCAAATTGGATTTATACTACACAGATAAATTCATAAAGCCTATAATTCAGCATAATGGATTACGAATGGCTGCTTTACCGGATATAGCAGCCATGAAAATGGAAGCTATTGTTAATAGCAAACGAAAAAAGGATTTTTGGGATGTACATGAATTATTGGAATATTTTCCCTTTGGCCAAATCGTTCAATATGGGCTACAGCGGAATCCATATACGTTAACAGAAGAAGATATTGTAAATACTTTGTGTAATTTGACTGAAGATACGGATTTAAGCAATGACAAACCTGTTAATTGTTTGAAAGGTAAATACTGGGAGTTGATAACAGAAGACTTGCGAACAGCAGCAGAATACCATAAAACTTTTAACAATGCCCATTAAAACCATAAAATTACTTTGTTGCTTATTATATTGAATATGGAATAATGAATATGGAATCTTAAATTTTGAAAAACTACCCTAAACTTATCGCCCAAACCCTCGGCATCGCCGAGCATTATGTAAAAAATACGTTGGATTTATTAGAATCCGGTGCGACCATTCCCTTTATTTCGCGGTATCGAAAAGAGAATACCGGTAGCTTGGACGAAGTGCAAATTACCCAAATTCGCGACCTGTACGAAAAATGGATGGAATTGGATAAGCGCAGCGGCGTAATCTTGGATTCTATTGAGGAACAAGGGAAACTTACCCCGGAATTGGCGTTTGAAGAGGTTGATTTGTTTGCGAATGCCGTAATTAAGGCAAAAGAGATGTTATCATAGTGATTTCCAGAAACATCATTGCCGTCGGCTGAAGCCGACGGGCAACAGAAGATGAAATGAAAATGGGCTTTAGCCCAAAGTCATTGTAAAAAATAAAAATGATTTTGGGCTAAAGCCCATTTGAGTTGGCACCTTTTTTTGTTCCGTCAGTTAAAACTGACGGCAATACAGACTTGATTCTATTGAGTTACGTTCTTGCAACAGTAATATAAGCTATTCATAGATAGATAGATAGATAGATAGATAGATAGGAAAATATCATATTTTTGTTGCTTAATTTTAATCTATTTTTATTATGAAAAAGAACCTTTTAATTGTTACATTAGTAGTAATCCTCATGGCTGTGTTTGCTTCCTGTGAAAAACCTATTGATAAGAAAGATGTCCCTGTTAGCGGAATAACACTTAATAAGGAGACAATCACGCTTACAGCGGGTAAGACGGAAACATTGATTGCAACTGTACTCCCGGAGAATGCCGGTAACAAAAATGTTACATGGACGAGCACTAATTCTTTTGTAGCCACCGTAATGCCCAATGGACTTGTAACGGCGTTAACCGAAGGTACGGCAACGATTGTGGTTACCACACAAGATGGCGCTAAATCAGCAAGTTGTGTGGTAAAAGTAACAAGAGCAATGTCATCTGTACGATTTAAAAAAGAAGTAGAAGATGAATATTTTGTTACCAAAATGCGCCTTGTGATTTATACCGAACAATGGGAGAATCCTGAATATTATTTTGGGAAAGGGATAGGTATATCTAATTATTTTGAAATTCCTCCCGGAGCACATAGACCACAGCATTTCTCTACATTTCAGGATACTAAGTCAGGGGATTGGGATGATTGTTTTACAAATCCTTCTTCCTATAATTTTCAAGCAGGTCGTAAATACACCATTGTATGTAAATCTGTATCTGCAGTTCCGTTTTCTTTTTCTATTTCCGATGAAGGAGAAATGTAAAGAAGGAAATACGATTTGAGAAAATTATTTTAATACTTTTGTCGCTCATTTTTAGTACAAGTATGAAATGATTTATCTTTAAATCTTAAATTTTGAAATATTACCCCAAACTCATCGCCCAAACCCTCGGCATCGCCGAGCATTATGTAAAAAACACGTTGGATTTATTAGAATCCGGTGCGACTATTCCGTTTATTTCGCGGTATCGAAAAGAGAATACCGGCAGCTTGGACGAAGTGCAAATTACCCAAATTCGCGACCTGTACGAAAAATGGATGGAATTGGATAAGCGCCGCGGCGTAATCTTGGATTCTATTGAAGAACAAGGGAAACTTACCCCGGAGTTGGCGCAAAAGATTAACAACGCGCAAACCATGAGCGAGTTGGAAGATTTGTACTTGCCTTATCGTCCTAAGCGTAAAACGCGCGCTTCCGTTGCCGTTGAAAAAGGATTAGAGCCGCTAGCCATTATCATTTATGAGCAAAAACAGATTTCACTGTATCAGATTGCGAAACAATATGTTGATGTTGAAAAAGGGGTAAAAAATGCAGATGAAGCACTACAGGGTGCGCGCGATATTATTGCCGAATGGGTGTGTGAAAATATTGCCGTTCGCCAAAAAGTGCGCGATGCATTTACGAAGTTTGCTGTGGTTACTTCTAAAGTCGCAAAAGGAAAAGAGGAGGAAGGGAGCAAATTTAGCCTCTATTTTGATTCAAAAGAACTACTATGCAAAGCGCCTTCACACAGAATTTTAGCAATGTTCAGGGGTGAAGAGGAAAGCTTTTTGCGCCTCAATATTGAACCGGATGCCGAAAAAACGGTTTCTCTTATCAAAAAAAATGTGCTGAAAGGATATGGCGCTTGCTCCGAACAAGTTGCATTAGCCGTAGAAGACTCGTACAAACGTTTGCTTCAGCCGCAAATGGAAACAGAAATGCGCAAGCTGTTTAAGGAAAAAGCCGATACAGAAGCGATTGCCGTTTTTGGGACAAACTTACGACAGTTATTAATGGCAGCGCCGTTAGGACAAAAAACAACCTTAGCGATTGACCCGGGTTTTAGAACCGGCTGCAAAGTAGTGGTACTAAGCAAACAAGGGCAGTTATTGGCGCATGATGTCATTTTCCCGCACCCGCCGGAGCCGCAGTATAAAATGGCTTCGGATACTTTGCGTAATTTTGTGAAAAAATATGAGGTAGAGGCGATTGCGATTGGAAACGGCACTGCCGGCAGGGAAACGGAAACTTTTGTGCGCTACATTCCTTTCGAGCGAAGCGAGAAATCTCATGCAAATCCCATTACAATTGTGATGGTGAATGAAAGCGGTGCCTCTATCTACTCGGCTTCGGAAGTAGCCCGTGAGGAGTTCCCTAATTACGATCTCACCGTGCGTGGCGCAGTCTCTATCGGTCGCCGATTGATGGATCCGTTGGCGGAGTTAGTGAAAATTGACCCAAAATCCATAGGCGTTGGGCAATATCAACACGATGTAAATCAGCAGTGGTTGCAGAAAAATTTGCAAGAAGTGGTGGAAAGTTGTGTCAACAAGGTAGGAGTGGAACTCAATACCGCAAGCAAAGAGTTGTTATCGTTTGTTTCCGGCGTGGGACCTGCATTAGCCAAAAACATTGTAGAATATAGAAACGCCAACGGCGCATTTAAAAACAGAAACACGTTGAAAAAAGTGCCTCGCTTTGGAGAAAAAGCCTTTGAACAAGCAGCGGGATTTTTGCGCATTCATGGTGCACTTAATCCCTTAGATGAAAGCGCTGTACACCCGGAATCCTATCCTGTTGTAGAAGCGATGGCTCAGCAATTAAACACCCAAATTTCGGAATTAATAAAAAGCGAAGCACTACGCAAACAAATACAGTTGCGCGATTTTATCACGGAAAAAGTAGGGCTGCCCACCTTGCAAGATATTATGCAAGAATTGGCAAAGCCCGGGCGCGATCCGCGCGAACAGTTTGAAACATTTGAGTTTGATAAGACGATCAACTCTATTAACGATGTAACGGTGGGCATGACCGTGCCGGGCATCGTTACCAACATCACCAAATTCGGCGCTTTTGTGGATATTGGAGTACATGCCGATGGTTTGGTGCATGTGAGCCAATTAGCAGACCATTATGTGGAGAACCCGAATGATGTGGTGAAACTTAATCAGAAAGTTTGGGTGAAGGTTACGGAGGTGGATTTGGTGCGGAAGAGGATTGGGTTGACGATGAAAGGATTGTGAGGCTGTAATATTTTCTGAATTTATATTGCATATTGAATATTTTTACATTTTCGCCGAAATTATAATGTAATGAATAAACAACCTCTCACAATAGGCATCTTGGTTTCTTGCGCCAAACAATTTTGCGAACAAGAATCTAAGACACCAAACAAAGAACTCTTCGGCGTAACCGACGGTAAAGCCGTCGGCACATACATCGAACATAAATTCAAATATTTTTTACTCTCAAAATACGATATACAAGATTTCAGGAATTACAAAAATTATTGACAAGTGTTAATATGAATTTTTGTTGTATAGATATTGGTTTTAAGGCAAGTTTATTCTTTGAAAAAGAAAAATACAATTCTTTTGAGAAAGCAAATGTTGTCTTAAAAGAAAAAACAGGCATCGTCAATTTTTTTGAGAACGAAGATGACTTCATTCAATTGCAAAGAACTTTGAGAATCAATCAAAATATCGTGGCTGAAAACAGAATTGAATATGGTGATTTTCAAACAAACGAAAAACTTGCAGGGTCTATTTGTGATTATCTTAAAAACAAAAATATAAAGCCAAAAACTTTGCTTGAACCCACTTGTGGAAAAGGTACTTTTATTCTATCTGCAATTAAAACTTTCGATTCCTTGCAACAAGTTTTTGGCATTGAAATTCAGGAAAAATACCTGTGGCAATTAAAATTTGAATTATTGGAATACTTTTTAAAAAAACCAACAGCTCATAAACCGCAAATAAATTTGTATCATTGTAGTGTGTTTGATTTTGATTTTAAGATGATTAAAAGTCAAATCAATAATCAAGAATTATTGGTTATTGGAAATCCGCCTTGGGTAACAAACTCAACGCTTTCAACACTTAACTCAAAAAATCTACCCAAAAAATCAAACTTTAAACAAACAAAAGGAATTGATGCCATAACCGGCAAAGGAAATTTTGATATTGGCGAGTTTATTTCTCTGAAAATGTTGGATTTATTTTCTACAGAAAATGGGAATTTTGCATTTTTGGTAAAAAATTCTGTAATTAAGAATATTGTTTTTGAACAAAAAAAGAATAAATATCCTATTTCCGGTATTGAAAAGCACACGATCAATGCACAAAAAGAGTTCAATGCAGCGGTTGATGCGAGTTTATTCATTTGCAAATTTAATGCTACACCCGAATTTACGGCAAAAGAATTTGATTTTTACACCACAAAACCTAAAGTAATATTAGGTTGGGTAAATGATAAATTTGCTTCCGACACAGAAAAATATAAGAAGTATCAACATTTAGATGGTGTTTGTCCATTTGAGTGGCGACAAGGAGTTAAACACGATTGCGCCAAAATCATGGAATTGGAACGTATTGACGGCGGTTTTCGTAACGCACTTGGCGAAGAGTTTGAGTTGGAAGAAGATTTGATTTATGGAATATTAAAAAGTTCTGATTTAAAAGCAGATAGAATAAATACTCCTCGTAGATATACCATTATTACTCAAAAAAGAATTGGTCAAGAAACAAGCCATATTTTAGAAAAACTTCCCAAAACAAAAGCATATTTACAACAGCATAAAGATTATTTTTTAAATAGAAAATCATCTATTTATAACGGAAAACCCATGTTTTCTATTTTCGGCATTGGTGATTACTCTTTCAAGCCTTATAAAGTGGCTATTTCAGGTTTATACAAACAAACAAAATTCTCGCTTGTGGAGCCAAACCGTACAGTTTTAATGTTAGATGATACTTGTTACTTTATTGGTTTTGAAATACTTGAAGAAGCAGAAACAATTCAGAATTTGCTTAATCATCCCGAAACTCAAGAATTTATGGAATCATTTATGTTTATTGATGCAAAGAGAGCCATTACTAAGGATTTGTTAATGCGAATTAGTTTAGATAGTTCGGTCAATCTAAAAACGGAACAATTAACCATGTTTTGATAGTTATCCTAATCACAGTACAAAAAATTAACTTATTTCACCATTGTTTTATACTAACCACCCAAAGATATTCGTTATCCTTTATCATTCATATAAAAATTAACCAAAAAAAATGTAGCGATGGAAAAATTTGAAAAAAACGAAGTATTGTCAAGAGCAGTGAGAGCCGGAAAGCGCACCTACTTTTTTGATGTAAAAACCACAAAATCTGAAGAAAAATATTTGACGATTACAGAAAGTAAACGGCGATTCAATCAGGATACAGGGCTGTTTACGTATGAGAAACATAAATTGTTCTTATACAAAGAAGACTTTGATAAATTTCAAAATGCACTGGCAGGAATTTTAAATTTTATTGAAACTGGACAGTTTCCCGACGATAGCTTGTTTGCATTTGAAAACCCAAGAACTGAAGGAGCAGAACCCGCCTCGGATATTAATTTTGAAGATTTAGAGGCATAAGCATGGGAAAAATTATTGCCGTTGTTAATCAAAAAGGAGGAGTAGGAAAAACCACAACAGCCGTCAATTTGGCGGCATGTTTGTCTATTTTGGAATATAAAACACTTTTGATTGATGCCGACCCGCAAGCCAATGCCACTATTGCTGTAGGCGTAGAAGAAAAAGACGTTGAGTTCTGCATTTACGATACACTAATGGGAAATCAATATATATCTGACATTGTAAAAAAAACAGACACGCCTAATTTAGATCTCATTCCTTCCTACATTGATTTGGTAGGCGCTGAAATTGAGATGATTAACATTGACAGAAGAGAATATCGCTTGCGCGATGTTTTGCAATCTCTCAAAAATGAGTACGATTTCATCCTTATTGATTGTGCGCCTTCTTTAGGGTTAATTACCGTAAATGCCTTGGTTGCAGCCGATTCAGTAATTATTCCCGTGCAATGTGAGTATTTTGCGTTGGAAGGCTTGGGCAAATTACTTAACACCATTCGTATTGTGCAAAACGGAATGAATCCGCAATTAAGCATCGAAGGCATTTTGCTGACGATGTATGATGCACGTACGGCGCATTCTAATGCAGTAGTTGCGGACGTAAAACAGTTCTGTAAGAGTATTGTTTTTGATACGGTAATTTCTCGAAACGTGCGCATTAGCGAAGCCCAGAGCAACAGCCTCCCCATTATTTTGTACGATGTTAAGTCAAAAGGTACGATTAATTATTTGAATTTAGCCAAAGAAGTTTTATTAAAGAACGGATACACTCCAAAATCATAAATATCATGGAAAAAAAGCAACCCAATAGATTAGGAAGAGGCTTAGGTACATTGCTGGGAGATGCCGCTATTCCTATTGTTGCAGATACATTCTTAAAAAGTCCATCTGCTAACTCCATGATCCGTTTGGATTCGATTGAAGCTAACGAAGAACAACCCCGTAAAAATTTTGATGAAAGTGCTTTACAGGAGTTGGCGCTCTCCATTCAATCTTACGGTATTATTCAGCCTATAACGGTACGCCCCATTCAAAACGGGAAATACCAACTGATATCGGGTGAGCGGAGATACCGTGCCGCTTTGTTGGCAGGACTGCACGAAATACCAGCATACGTACGCACTGTAGATGAGGTTTTGGCACTGCAAATGGCATTAGTAGAAAACATTCAACGGGAAAATTTGAATGCCATTGAAATTGCGCTCACTTACCAGCGTCTGTTGGACGAATGCAATTTGTCGCACGAAGAACTGAGTTTGAAAGTAGGGAAGGAGCGCGCCACCGTTACCAACTACCTTCGCTTGCTTCGCCTGACGAAAGAAGCGCAACAAGCGATCTATGACAAACAGATTTCTATGGCGCATGCGCGCGCTTTAGTGGCGATAGAAGAGGTTGAACTTCAAAAGAAAATATTAAAAGAGATTCTTCAAAATCAACTTTCCGTTAGACAAACAGAGGTGTTAGTAAAACAATACACCACAGAGGGAAAACCTGTCAAAATCAAAGTTAAGGTAGCACTTTCCGATGAGGTGATCACTTTTTCCAGAAAATTGTCCGAGCAATTAAAAGTGAAGGTTTCTATTCAAAAAGGTATTACTGGAAAAGGAAAAATATCCATTCCATTTAACTCTAACGAAGAATTGGAAAATATAATCAAATCAATGAGCTAATAATCAAGATGTGTAATGAAAAAAACATTATTGATATCTTGCACATTTTTAATATTCAATATTTCCCTGAATTTAGTTCAGGGTTCAGTACTCAGTTGTAACGCTCAAACAGACACGGTATTCAATTCTAATGCCCAATCCGATTCAATTTTTTTTCACCCCCTTAATCCCTTGCCAACGGGGGAGGCCCCAACCCTTGAGGTAACTGATGTTCCTATTGAAACTCTTGAAAAAGAGATAGCTATTAAAACCAAAAAAAGCACGCCGTTAGATTCAATACTGCCGAGAGTGCACAGTCCGAAAAAAGCTTCCTGGTTAGCGTTGATTCCGGGCGCCGGTCAAATTTACAATAAAAAATACTGGAAACTTCCTATTGTTTATGCCGGTTTAGGCTCTACCGGTTTTTTAATTTACTATTATGGGAACAGAACTTCAATATATAGAAAAGAATATGTGGCGAGAGCGAACGATGATATAGAACACCTTAATCCAGATTTGGCAATCTACGGAGATGAAAATATTCTATACCAAAGAGATTTTTATCGGAGAAATATGGAAATTTGCGTTGCCGCATGTGTTATTGTTTACGCATTGAGTATTTTAGATGCTGCGGTAGATGCGCACTTATTTTACTACGATGTTTCAGATAATTTAGCATTGGGGGTTAAACCCAAAATAAATTACAGTCCAATAAATGGAACTACCACCCCAAGTTTAGCATTAGTTATTAAGTTTTAGTTATGAAATTAGGAATTATCGGTTATGGAAAAATGGGGAAAGCGATACATCGTTTAGCACCTCAATATGGTTATTCCGACTTTGTTATTATTGATAATGAAAAAGATTGGTTGAACAAACAAATTGATTTTAAAGATTGTGATGTAGCGATAGAGTTTTCTACTCCTCAAACCGTGTTATCCAACTTGTCGAAATGTTTTGAATGGCAAATCCCTGTGGTTTCGGGCACTACCGGGTGGAAAGATAAAAAAGAGGAGTTTTTGAAATTATGGCAAAATAAAGTCATATCATTTCTTTACGGTTCTAATTTTTCTATTGGTGCTAACATTTTTTTTAAGCTAAACGAATGGTTAGCTCAACAGATGAAATCGCAGCCACAATACACTGTATCCATTGAAGAAACGCATCATATTTATAAAAAAGATGCGCCGAGCGGTACAGCGCTTACTCTTGAACAAGGTATTTTATCGCAGTTTAATAATCCATTACATATTCCCATAACTTCTCACAGAGAAGGTGAGGTTATCGGCGAGCATCTCGTAAATTACGAATCGCCGGAAGATTTGATACAAATAAAACACAGTGTTCACGATCGCGATGGGTTTGCGCGCGGGGCTTTAAAGGCGGCGGTGTGGTTGTGTGGGCAGGAGGGGGTTTATGTGTTTGAAGATGTTTTTTTTTACAGGTGCACTCGTAATGATGAAATTTGTCAGGGGTAGCCGGCTACTATGCCCCGCCCTGCATTGATTTGAAATAGAAATTTGGAGATACCCCGGTAGTCTCTTTAAAAGCATTGCGAAAAGTAGTGGGAGATTTATAGCCCACACGATAGGCTATAGAGGAAAGGGTGTATTTGGTAAGATCAAGCTCCGAAAACAACCGTTGAGCTTCATGTATTCTGTATTCGTTTAAAAACGATCGAAAGTTTTTCTTAAATGCACTGTTAATAACTTGAGAAACGTAGGTTTGGTTAGAGTGCACCAACATGGCTAATTTATCTAATGAAAAATCAGAATCACAGATTGTTGCGGTATCATTCATAAGCATTAAAATTCTATCTAAAAGCTGATCCTGCATTTCATCTTTAAGCATGCTGCTCTTGTATTTTTTCAAATCTCCTTCCTGTGATTTGTCCTGAAGTGCAATAATTTTAATGTTTTTTTCAAACAAATTCTTATATGCCTTATTCAACTTTCTGTTTTGTAGTAAAATATATAATGATGCTGTGCCCAACAACAACAAAACGATAAAAGTTATAAATTGAATAACTCTTTGATAATGAATAGTTCGTTCTTTTATTTGTTGCTCTATAGTAAGTTGCTCTATTTGATGATTGGTTTTTGAACGCTCGTAGGAGTACTGCAATTGATTGATCCCTCCTAAATATTCCAACTTAAATATTGAATCTTTTAGATTATTGTATTGTTTGAAATGCTCCAATGATTTACCGGCATTTCCCTTTGTTTCCTCAATTTTTGATAAAACAAGATAGTTGTCTGCCAAAATCCTTATAAAACTGTGCTCCTTTGCAATCCTATTTGATAAACCAATATAAAACAACGCTGAGTCCGGTTTATTGATTTCAAAAAAAAGTATGCCTATGTCCGACAAGTTTTCGGCTTCTTTTTCAATTTGCCGGCTCTCTTTTGTTAATTTTAAAGCGGAATGATAATAATAAAGTGCCGAGTCGTAATGTTGCATTTTTTGATAGTAGGAAGCTATATTATTCTCGATGCCATGCAATAGGAAATTATCATTTTGCTTGCTGATTTGCAAAGCCTTATTGAGAAAATGAGCGGCGCTGTCCAAATTCATGAGATCTAACTCAACAGCGCCGATGTTATTTAATAAAACCACAACAGACGCACTGTCTTGTGGAAAATTCAATGCTTTTGAATAATAGAATTTTGCCAAATCATGATTGTGAAAGCGATAGTAGATATTTCCTATGTTAGTATAAATTTTTGACAAATATGAATCATAATTCAATTCTTCACAGCGGAGCAATGCCTTAATCAAAAAATCGTATGAATTTTTATAATCACATAAATAGTAATAGATTATTGCAGACTTATTGTACGCCTCAACCACTTTTTTTTGCTGCTCATAGTCATTATTTTTGGCAGCTGTGGCGAACAGAGTATAACAAATTAATGCCGTATCGTAACTGTTTTTTAAGAAGTAATAATTTCCTGTATCAATAATTTGTTGCGCGGAAAGGTTTAGAAATCCGGCAATAAACTCGTGGCTTTTTAATGAGTAATAATTTTGATTTTGAGAGTACCCCACAGACAAAGTTAGAAGTACGAGCACAGACAATACTATTTTTTTCATAGTTTATGAGTGGTGGCATACCTATCGTTAAATAGAGTTCCCCACCAAAAACAACGCCGCAATTCCCACAATAGGATATAACTCAGAGAATACGGCTAAGATCATGGTACGCCCGAAAATGTCGTAGCCTTGTCCAATTCCGTTGATGCCGCTTGCACCCACTTGTCCTTGGCGAATTGCAGAGAAGATACAAAGCAATCCCAAAGCCCAGCTAATACAGAATATAGCTGCCGCTTGGAAGAAGGTAATACCGTCAACTAAATGTCCGGAAAGAAGAAAGTAGCCGAGAAATCCGTAAAGCCCTTGTGTACCCGGAAAGGCAGTGAGGATCAGATAATTTCCAAATTTGTCGGGATTTTTTTTCATTGCTCCGATAGAAGCGTTTGCTGTGATGGTTACTCCAAAAGCACTTCCTATTCCCGAAAGTGCAAGCATGAGTCCGATGCCAATGTAGGCCAAAAAAATAGGTTCCATAGATTTTTTTTTATTTAATGATTAATATATGTTTAGTGATTAGTGATTAGTGATTAGTGATTAGTGATTAGTGATTAGTGATTAGTGATTAGTGATTAGTGATTAGTGATTAGTGATTAGTGATTAGTGAT
>Ga0123353_10009350_pt1 | contig 13513 bp, 1 predicted proteins | sample TergutLab28metaG_3_FD_92763 | JGI IMG/M metagenome (GOLD analysis project Ga0123353, IMG submission 92763) | Labiotermes labralis P3 segment gut microbial communities from Petit-Saut dam, French Guiana - Lab288 P3 | ecosystem: Host-associated > Arthropoda: Insects > Digestive system > Gut ... | reverse complement strand
CATTACCAACTGCGCTGCGCTGAATCAGAGCGTTAAAGCCAACGGCGCAGGAGCAAATGTAGCGCGTGTTGCCTGCGCGCAAACAGGAATGGGCGCCAGTACGCTTTCCGGAAATTTCGGATTCTATGAGATGGGCGTAACATCAAATAACACACCAAAAAACATTTCCAACAATGCTAACGGACAGGATGGCGCCAGTAAAACCGCTCTGGAACTTCAGACAGCAAACGGATATCCCGGCGGTTTTAATGTTTCGCCCTGGGTGTTTACACCCGGCAGATTGCCCGGATTGGGTACAGCTGTTGTGAAACCGCAATATCTGGCTGCCATTCGGGTAAGTTTGAGCGTACAAAGAAATGGCATGTCATGGAATAATCATGGTAAAATATTTACGCTGAAGTTGCAATCCGACGAAACGGTAACCCAAACCATGAGCGGTACAGGCAGTTCGCTGATGGCAATTGTAAAACAAAGCGGCGTCTGGAAAGTGTATGAAGACAACCTCGATACCGGCGCTACCATCACCGCTAACGAGGTAACGGGCGAAGGAACGATTAATTATTTCACCGTATCGTTTTCGGTAATCAGTACCGGTGCAGCAAGCGGCAGCGACATCAGCGCCGTTTACGACGGTGTGTCCATTTCGAGCGGCGAAACAGTTCTTACCGGCAAACAGCTTGTGATTACCGCAACGGGCGATGGAGCCACAACTTACCTGTACTCATGGAGCGGTGCAGGTACAAGCAGTCAAACAACAAATTCGATTACAATAGGATTTCTGGATAGCCGTATTGATGCACAATGTGTTGTGACAAGTTCCCACGCTGTTACATTCAGTACAGTGGGCGGTAACGGTACGCTCACGGCAACGGTAGATGGAATATCTATCACATCAGGCACATTGGTACAGTATGGTAAAAACGCTGTATTTACGGCGACACCGAATCCGAATTTCCGTATCAGGGAATGGATAGAAAACAGCATTGCGGTCAACGATAACAATACTGCGTATACAGCATACAATATTACGAAAGCATATCATATTTCGGTGGAATTTGAATATATCACCCATGAAGTAACGTTCGACGGGATGAACAGTTTCGGTACAGTTGCGGCAACGGTAGACGGAACGGGTATTATAAGCGGCGATCTGATTCAACAGGGCGAGCATATCATATTTACGGCTACTCCGTCTATCGGTTATTGTGTAAAGCAATGGACAGTTAACGGTGTGACACTTGAGAATCATAAGTCGCTCGAATATACTTCGGAAGCCTTGATGGCAGCCATTGAGGTAAAGGTAGAATTTGAAATTTCCACATATCAGGTGAATTTCGACAAAACAGGCAACGGCTCTCTCTCGGCAACGGTTAATGGCAACAGTATTACCTCAGGTGACATGGTTGAGCATGGCAAACAGGTTGTATTGACGGCAACACCTGTAACCGGTTATCAGGTCAGGGAATGGTTGGTAAACGGAAAAACCGAGAACGATGGAAACAAAACTTACACCATTACGGGCATCGTAAAAGATTGTGAAGTTACCGTAATATTTGAACCAATCCCCTATCAGATTACATTTGACGTTGCGAACAGCCACGGTGGACTGATAGCGACTGTAAAAGGAAAAGAGATTACGACGGGCGATAAGGTTGATTTCGGCGAAAGCATTATATTCACGGCAAGCCCTGACTACGGTTTCAAGGTGAAAGCATGGACGGTCAACGGCGATCCTGCGGAGAACGGTGTATCAGGTGAAAAGAATCTGACGGTCGCTGTCTCAGGCGAAACAAATGTAGCAGTTGAGTTTGATCCTGTTACCTATCAGGTAACATTTAACGTTGTAAATGGAAATGGCGAACTGACGGCTACCGTTAACAGAGAAGATATCCTTACCGGTGATGAAGTCAATCATGGCGACGGTATCATATTCACGGCAGCGCCGGCAACCAACTACCGCGTCAAAGAATGGAAACATAATAATACGGTAGTATCCGGAAATAAAACCATCCATTTGGAGTTAACCAATCTGATTGCGGCGGAAAGCGTTACGGTAGAGTTTGAACTGATCACATACACAGTGTCATTCAGCGTGATCGGCGGAAACGGGACGGTAACGGCGACGGTTGACGGCATAGCAGTCACCGGACCGGTATTATACAAAAATGATGTTGTATTTACTGCGATCCCCGATAAAGGTTATCAGGTAAAACAATGGAAACGTGGTAACAGTGTAGTAGTCAACAAAACAAATAATTTTACGCTGGAGAATCTGAATGCTGACGCGACGGTTACCGTAGAATTTGAGCGGATAACCTTTTCGGTAACGTTTTCGGTAACAGGCGGCAACGGAGGCATAGAAGCTAAGTTTGTCGGCGGGTCAGCCATTTCGTCGGGTGCAACGGTAGATTACGGCGGCAGTATTGAATTTACGGCAGCATCGAACACAGGTTTCAAAGTGAAAGAATGGAAAGTTGACGGCGTGAAACAACCGACTGCCGACAACGGTATAACATTGTCGAATCTGGAATTTGCGACAAACGTAACCGTTGAATTTGAATGGATATATTACACAGTCACATTCAGTGCAGAAGGTAGCGGCATGATCGAAGCAAGAGTAAGCAGCGAAACCGTTACCTCCGGTTCGGAAGTGAGGCATGGACGCAGCGTTGTGTTTACGGCAACGCCCGACGACGATTATCGCATTAAGGATTGGTGGCTTGGAGATACGAAAGTATCCGATGGCGCCAACAGTTATGTGCTGAACAATCTTGATGCTGATGTCAATGTCAGGGTAGTGTTTGAAGAGGATACTTATCCCGTCATGTTTGAAACAAAGGATACCAATGGCTCTCTTGCGGCAATGGTTGACGGTTCGGTTATCTCTTCGGGCGATCAGGTTTTTAAGGATAAAACAGTTGTATTTACCGCAACACCATCCGATTGTAATCGTATTGCAGAGTGGAAGAACAATGGACTGCCGGTAATCGAAAAAGGTGTTCGTTATGCAGTAACAGTAACCGGAGACCTTGATGTTTCAGTAGAATTTGAATATATTGCGTGTGTTACAGTAACATTTGACGTAACGGCAGGCGACGAATCAGGCAATAAAAATGGTACACTCGCAGTTACGGTTGACGGCAGAACGATCAGCTCCGGCGAATCGGCAGGCGCTGACAGGACAGCTGTATTCATAGCAGCGCCCGACAATGGATTTAGAGTGCTCGAGTGGACGATCAATGGCAATATTACGGATAATCAGACCAATATTCTCATGTTGGAATTGAAAAACTATCCGACAGGGGTAGATGTTAGCGTTCTGTTTGAAAATGAACCGCCATCGCATTATACGGTTTTGTTCAATATAGCGAACGGTATTGGCGGTACAGTTAAGGCAACAATCAGAGATGGGAGTATCATTGAATCGCCTGCGTATGTTGAGGCAGGAGAAGATATTGTTCTTATAGCTACGCCGACTGAAGGTTATCGGTTAACAGGATGGATTTTGAATGCTACTCCTGTCAGCGACAACCTGACCGACAGATTTGAAATACTCAATCTCTCAGAAAATCAAACCGTTTCAGTAGCATTTGAACGGAAACAATACACCGTCACATTCGGTGTAGAGGGCAGTATCGGCGGCACGATCAGAACGAGGACAAATAATGCAACCAACACATTCGGTTCGGTGGATGTGTTACATGGAAACAGTGTTGTATTTACGGCAACACCTGCAGAAGGTTATCACATTTCAAAATGGATCGTCGACAATACGCCTCAAGCAGGCGCAGACTACAGTTATACGCTCTCAAATATAAGCGATGCAGCGGATGTCAGTGTATTATTTGAACTCAATAAATACCCGATTATTTTCAATTCAATTGGCAACGGAACCATAAAGGCGTTGATAGATGAAGAAGAAGCCGGTGAATTTATTGAGCATGGAAGCACGATTGTAATCACGGCAATACCGGACAATGATGGTTATCGAGTGAAGGAATGGACAGATAACCAGGAAGTGGTCAACGGCGATCATCATACATACACGATCAATCATTTTTCCGAAAAACATACCGTTACAGTTGAGTTTGAACCTGTCCCGCCTAATCTCCATGCCGTCAGATTCAGCACTGTAAACGGAGACGGAAAATTAACAGTTTCAGTTAACGGTACAGAAATATCATCGGGCGATTATATAAAAGAAGGCAGTGATATTGAATTTAAGGCAATTCCGGAATCAATCTATCGTATAAAAAGATGGTACGGAACATTTGAAGAAGTTTCGGGCGACAGTTATACACTACAAAACCTGTCGGCTGATATTAATATCATTGTAGAGTTTGAACTCAAACAATACAAGGTTACGTTCGGCGCTGAGAGCGACAATGGAACCATTTCGGCAACAGTTAACAGCTCCGGTATCTCATCGGGCGATTATGTAACGCACTTTAGCGATATTGAATTTAAGGTCAGTCCGGCTACCGGCTACCGCGTTAAAGAATGGATGCTCGACGGAGTGTTACGGTCAGAAATTTTAGGCAACAGTTATACACTTCAAAGTCTGACCAAAGAAGTAGAAGTCACGGTTGTATTCGAGTTGCTGACTTACACGCTTACTCACAGCGTAACGGGTGGTTACGGCAAACTTGAGGTAGAGATTTTTGTTGACGGCAACGAAACTGATTCCGATTCAAATGAAGTTCTGCGTGGCAGCAACGTTATATTTACAGCAATACCCGATGCTGGCTACCGGATAAAAGAATGGAAACGCAACGGCGCAACGGTTAACGGCATCAACGAAACCTATTCGATCAACAACATCAGGCAGGATTATACGGTAATGGTAGAATTTGAACCTATACCATCAACCACATACATGGTAACGTTCAGAGTAGTTAACGGTAACGGCGCTTTAAGAGCGGGTATCGGCAGCGCTACTGTTTCTTCGGGCGCAGACGTACCGGAAGGATCGAACCTTGTCTTCACAGCAAGCCCGAATACCGGATTTTGTGTGAAAGAATGGACGATTGACGGCGTACCACAACCGGAAATTACCGGCATCGATTACACTGTTGAGAGCCTGACTGCCGCAATGGAAATTACTGTTGAGTTCGCACTTGTTCCCTCGTATCCGGTCACATTTAGCGTATCTGGAGAAGGGAAAGGTACGATTTCAGCAACGGTTGGCAGTTCCGGTATCTCGTCTGGTACATTGGTACAACAAGGGAGTGATATCTATTTCACAGCAATACCGGAAGGCGGATATCGCATGAAAGAATGGAAAAACGGCGCTGAAACAGTTTCAGAAACAGGCAGGAATTACACTTTGTACGATCTAAATGCAGCAGCGGATGTTACAGTTGAATTTGAATTTGTTGCTTACGAGATCATATTTAAAGTGGAAGGTGAAGGCGGAACACTTGATGCAACGATAGACAATGAGGAAATAGAATCTGGCATATTGATTGCACGCGGCAAAAGAATTGATTTTAAGGCAACCCCAAATCCGAATTATCGCATCAAAGAATGGAAAGACAACAATTTGACTGTAAATGGCGATAATATGGAATATACCATTCCGAATCATACAACATCTCACGAAGTAACAGTTACGTTTGAGCCTGTCGCTTATACGGTTGCTTTTTTCGTAGTGAACGGAAACGGCACGCTTGAAGCAACGGTAGACGATACAGAAATCGAATCAGGCACACAGGTGATCAAAGGCAAGAACATTGTTTTTACAGCAAAACCAAAGGAAGGATACCGTGTAAAAGAATGGATATCAAATGGAGTATTAATCGGCAACAAACCCACTCATGAACTGTATGACTTGTTGGATGCGGTTACGGTAACGGTAGAATATGAGCCAGCTTCCTATCCGGTTACATTCAGTGTAGTGGATGACAATGGCACGATAGTTACATCAGTTGGCGGCATTGTGAATATTGAATCCGGAACATTTGTACCGCATGGCAGAAGCATTGAATTTACAGCAAGCCCCAAAGACGCCTACCATGTCGTGAAAGAATGGAAACACAACGGACTGACCATAGAGGGCTGGACGTCCGACAAATATTCGATAATCCTGACGGGTGCGGCTAAGGTTACAGTCGAGTTTGGACTGAAGATGGTAACCATTGAAACATCCGAGTTGCTCAATGGCGTTGTAGGTATCAACTATTCCCAGACTCTTTCGGCAACGAGCAGTGAGCCGGTTACATGGAGCGTCATAGAGGGCGAACTACCGGATGGCTTGATTCTTTTCAGTAACGGTGAGATTTCGGGTAAACCTGAAAATACGGGAACATTCATTTTTACAGTCAAAGCCGAATGTGCCGCAGGAAGTGATACCAAACAACTGATTTGTACAATTGGAAAAGGTGAAGGTGCAACAGTAGGAATTCCAGTAGCACAAAGCGCTACAATCAATAGTATAACCATCAATGCCATAAATCCACCTGCAAACGGTCAAACAGTTGAATATGCCATTTCCACAGCCAACAACGCTGATGTCAAAAATCTGACCTGGCAAACCGAACTGACATTCAGTAATTTGACTGCAAATACCAATTATTTTGTATATGCCCGTTCAAAAGATAACTATGATTATTTCGCAGGCACAGTTTCAATAAGCGCTCCAATCACTACATCAATAACTGGCGTAGGCGAAGATATGCAAGCTATCTCGCTGACAGGTTATGTTCAGGGCGGTAGATTATATGTGAGTGGATTAATCAATGGTAAGCAATGGAGTGTATACAACATATCCGGATCGCTGATATATCGAAGTATAGCAACCAGCGACGAAGAAAATATTTCTTTGTCCGTACAAGGTGTATTTATCATCCAATCGGAAGAAAGGTCAGTTAAAATTGCATATTTTGGGCAGTAATTTTTGAAAATGAAACAAAAACACAAAACCCGGAATTTCTATCGATTCCGGGTTTTGTACTTAAAATTCAAAATAAATTCAATCTTATGCTTCTTCATCCATACTATACGCTTTCGCGGATTTCAACTTTTCGTAATCTTCCATCGAACCGACCACAATCTTCTGATAATTGCGGAGACCGGTTCCGGCGGGGATTTGATGTCCCACAAGTACGTTTTCCTTGAGACCGTCCAAATAGTCTGTTTTCCCGTAGATGGCTGCTTCGTTGAGTACCTTGGTGGTTTCCTGGAAGGAAGCCGCCGAGAGGAAACTCTGTGTTTGCAGTGCAGCGCGGGTAATCCCCTGAAGAATCTGGTACGATGTTGCAGGAACCACATCGCGGGCTTCGATAACTTTCGCGTCACGACGTTTCAGCACCGAATTTTCGTCGCGGAGTTTACGCACCGTGATGATCTGTCCGGGGCGAAGCGACGAGTCGCCTTCGGCTGTTACTACTTTTTTGCCGTAGATGGAATCGTTCTCGTTCATAAATTCCCATTTGTCCACTACCTGCCCTTCAAGGAAACGGGTATCGCCCGGGTCAACCACTTCCACTTTGCGCATCATTTGTCGTACGATAACTTCAAAATGTTTGTCGTTGATTTTCACACCCTGCCTTCGATAAACTTCCTGTATTTCGTTTACGATATATTCCTGAACCTTTGTGGGACCTTTGATGGCAAGGATGTCCGATGGCGTGATGGCTCCGTCCGAAAGCGGAGCGCCGGCTTTCACATAGTCGTTTTCCTGAACCAATATCTGTCTGCTGAGCGGAACCATGTACTTTTTCTGTTCGCTACTCTTCGAGGTGATGAATATTTCGCGATTTCCACGTTTTACTTTGCCAAACGATACTTCGCCGTCAATTTCGGAAACTACGGCTGGATTCGACGGGTTACGCGCTTCGAACAATTCAGTAACGCGCGGCAACCCCCCCCCGCCGGTAATATCGCTCGCCGATTTGGCGATGGCGCGAGGTATCTTTACCAATATATCTCCTGCTGATACGCGTTCTTTGTCCTTCACATGAATATGTGCGCCTACTGGCAGGTTGTACGACGATATAACAGTCTTGTCGTCGCCCATGATACGGATAGCGGGATTTTTTTGTTTGTCGCGCGACTCAATCACAATCTTTTCGCTGAAGCCGGTCTGGTCGTCGAACTCTTCGCGGAATGTAACTCCATCTTGAAGATTTTCGAATGATATTTTTCCCGAAACTTCGGAAATAATCACGGCGCTGAACTGATCCCACTGGCAAAGCAATTTCCCTTTTTCCACTTCGTCTCCGTTTTTGATGAACAGTTGCGAACCGTAGGGAACGTTCTGCGTAGTGAGTGTGATACCCGTATTTTTGTCAATGATATGAAGTTCAGCTGCACGACCAAGCACAATGGACTCGTTTTCGCCCTTGCTGTTTTCGCGTTCGATGGTGCGCAATTCGTCAATTTGTACGATACCGTCGTAACGCGCGATGATCTTGTTGGCTTCGCTGCTGACACTTCCCACAGCGCCACCAACGTGGAACGTGCGGAGCGTTAATTGCGTACCCGGCTCGCCGATGGACTGTGCTGCTATCACGCCGACCGCTTCGCCCAACTGAACCATGCGTCCCGTAGCAAGGTTGCGACCGTAACATTTTGCACACACGCCTTTCTTTGACTCGCAGGTCAGCATCGAACGGATTTCAACCTGCTCAATTGGCGATTCTTCAATTACCTGCGCAATTTCTTCGGTAATTTCTTCGCCTGAAGCGATTATCAGTTCTCCGGTGAGTGAATGGAAAATATCGTGTACCGTAGTACGTCCCAGTATCTTATCATAAAGCGACTGTACTACTTCATCGTTGTTTTTGTTGGCTGTTGCCGAAAGTCCGCGAAGCGTACCACAATCTGTTTCTGTAATAATCACATCCTGAGATACATCAACCAAACGGCGGGTAAGATAACCGGCGTCGGCTGTTTTCAATGCTGTATCTGCCAAACCTTTACGCGCGCCGTGCGTTGATATAAAATATTCCAAAACAGACAACCCTTCTTTGAAGTTCGCCAAAATGGGCGTTTCAATGATATCAGGACCGCCCGAACTTGATTTTTTAGGCTTGTTCATCAAACCGCGCATACCCGATAACTGGCGGATTTGTTCCTGCGAACCGCGCGCGCCTGAATCAAGCATCATATACACCGCATTAAATCCCTGATTGTCGTTGGTCAACTGGTCTTTGATGACTTTGGTCAGGTAATTATTGGTATGCGTCCAGATGTCAATAATCTGATTGTAACGTTCGTTGTTGGTAATGAACCCCATATTGTAATTGTTCATCACTTCTTCCACCTGTTCGTAACCGTCTTTCACAAGTTTTTCCTTTTCTTTAGGAATGATTACGTCGGCAAGATTGAACGACAGACCGCCTTCGAACGCCATTTGATAACCCAGATGTTTGATGTCGTCCAAGAATTGTGCGGTACGAGCCGTTCCTGTCATTTTCAACACTTTACCGATGATGTCGCGCAACGATTTTTTATTCAAAACATCATTGATATAACCAACTTCTGCCGGAACTACTTCGTTGAAAAGAATACGTCCGACAGTGGTTTCGATGATTTTGATTACAGGATTTCCATTTTCGATCGTCTGTTTGCGCACTTTCACGATGGCATGAAGATCGGCTTGTTTTTCATTATATGCAATACTCACTTCTTCAGGTGAATAGAATATTAATCCTTCGCCTTTCACCTTGTGTTCGGGCGTGCTTTTGCGCTCTTTGGTCATATAATACAGCCCAAGCACCATGTCTTGCGACGGAACGGCAATAGGAGCGCCGTTTGCGGGGTTCAGAATATTGTGCGAGGCGAGCATCAACAATTGCGCTTCCAAAATCGCTGCATTGCCTAACGGGACGTGCACAGCCATCTGGTCGCCGTCGAAATCCGCGTTAAATGCCGTACATACTAAGGGATGCAACTGAATTGCCTTACCTTCAATGAGCTTAGGCTGGAATGCCTGAATACCGAGACGGTGCAGAGTCGGTGCGCGGTTCAGCAACACGGGATGTCCTTTCAGTACATTTTCGAGAATATCCCAAACGGCAGGGTCTTTACGATCAACGATTTTCTTTGCCGATTTGACAGTCTTGACAATGCCTCGTTCGATTAATTTTCTGATAACAAAAGGTTTATATAGTTCGGCAGCCATTTCTTTTGGCAAACCGCACTCATTAAGCTGTAAATCTGGACCTACTACAATGACTGAACGCGCCGAGTAGTCTACACGTTTACCGAGCAAATTCTGACGAAAACGCCCTTGTTTACCTTTCAGGCTGTCGCTCAACGATTTCAGCGGACGATTGGCGTCGGTCTTCACAGCATTTGCTTTGCGCGAATTGTCGAACAGCGAGTCAACCGCTTCCTGCAACATACGTTTTTCGTTACGCAAAATAACTTCGGGCGCTTTGATTTCCATGAGCCTTTTGAGGCGGTTGTTGCGGATTATCACACGACGGTACAGGTCGTTAAGGTCGGAAGTGGCAAAACGACCGCCGTCCAACGGAACCAACGGACGCAGTTCGGGTGGAATGACGGGAATTACTTTCAAAATCATCCACTCAGGGTGGTTCACTTCGCCCGACTCGCGGAAAGCCTCTACCACCTGCAAACGTTTCAGTGCATCCGCCTTGCGTTGTTGCGAGGTTTCGATGTTTGCCTTGTGGCGAAGTTCGTATGATAATTCGTCTAAGTTCAGACGGATTAAAACCTTCCAAAGCGCGTCAGCGCCCATGTCGGCGATAAACTTGTTGGGATCGCTGTCATCCAGCATCTGATTTTCCTTAGGCAGACTTTCTATAATGTCGAGATAATCTTCTTCCGTAAGGAAATCCATCATTTTCACTCCGTCAACAGCCTTTACGCCAGGTTGTATGACCACGTAGCGCTCGTAATAAATTATAGCGTCTAATTTTTTGGAAGGCAGTCCGAGTAAATACCCCATTTTGTTGGGCAGCGAACGGAAATACCAAATATGAGCCACCGGCACAGTAAGCTGGATATGTCCCATGCGCTCGCGGCGCACTTTCTTTTCGGTAACTACCACACCGCAACGGTCGCACACAATCCCCTTGTAGCGAATGCGCTTGTACTTACCGCAATGGCACTCGTAGTCCTTGATGGGACCGAAAATTCGTTCGCAGAACAATCCGTCGCGTTCAGGCTTGTAAGTACGATAATTGATGGTTTCGGGTTTCAGTACTTCGCCGCTCGAACGTTCGAGGATTTCCTCCGGAGAGGCTAAACCAATTGTTATCTTTTTAAAAGTACTCTTTGCTTTGTTATCTTTTCTGAATGACATCTTGTCTAAATGATTTTAGGTCAATGATTAATGGATTTATTAATTATAAATAGCGACGAAAAAAGGTCTGTGGGGTTAACACAGGCATATCGCTTAGCGCAAAATCTTTTGTATCTCGTGTTATACATTCATCGTTAGATTAGAGAAATGAAACACAAGTATTTTTACACAAGATTGATACTCAATCCCAATCCCCTCATTTCGTGCAACAAAACATTGAACGACTCGGGAACGCCCGGCGTAGGCATCGGGTCGCCTTTGACAATCGCTTCGTAGGTTTTGGCGCGTCCCACTACATCGTCGGATTTGACGGTGATGATTTCCTGTAGGATGTTGGCTGCACCGAACGCTTCGAGCGCCCAAACTTCCATTTCCCCGAAACGCTGACCCCCGAACTGCGCTTTACCGCCAAGAGGCTGCTGCGTAATAAGCGAATAAGGACCGATGGAACGCGCGTGCATCTTATCGTCCACCATGTGACCGAGTTTCAGCATGTAGATAATACCAACGGTTGCAGGTTGTCCGAAACGCTCGCCCGTACCGCCGTCGTAGAGGTAAGTGCGTCCGAAGCGCGGTACACCGGCTTTGTCAGTCCATTTATTGATGTCGTTTACGCTGGCGCCGTCAAAAATAGGAGTAGCAAATTTCACACCAAGTTTTTGACCCGCCCAGCCGAGTACAGTTTCGTAAATCTGTCCGAGGTTCATACGCGAAGGCACGCCTAACGGGTTCAACACAATGTCCACAGGCGTTCCGTCTTCTAAGAATGGCATGTCTTCCACGCGGGCAATCTTTGAAACGATACCCTTGTTACCGTGTCGTCCTGCCATTTTGTCGCCCACTTTCACCTTGCGTTTCTTGGCAACGTAAACCTTCGCTAATTGCATGATGCCCGCAGGAAGTTCGTCGCCAATGGTAACATTATATCTTTTACGCTTGACTACCGCCTCAATTTCCTTGTACTTGGTCATGTAATTGTGCAACAATTCACGGATTTGTTCGTTACGCGCCTTGTCCGATGTCCATTTTCCGGGATTGATGTTCGTATAGTCAATTTCCATTAACTGTTTGGTTGTGAACTTCGAACCTTTCGGAATAATTTCTACATTATAGTAATCCTTCACGCCTTGCGAAGACCTTCCGCCAATGATGGTCATGAGTTTGTCCACCAAGCGGGTTTTCAATTCTACATCCTGTTTGGAAAACTCTTCGTCTATCTTTTGAAGAAGCGATTTTTCATCGGTTTTCGCTTTTTTGTCCTTCATGCTACGTGCAAAGAGTTTTTTATCCACCACTACGCCGTATAGAGACGGTGGCGCTTTGAGCGAAGCATCTTTCACATCGCCGGCTTTGTCGCCGAAGATAGCGCGAAGAAGTTTTTCTTCGGGCGACGGGTCACTTTCGCCTTTCGGGGTTATCTTACCAATCAGAATATCGCCCGGTTCAACGTGAGCGCCAACCATGATTAACCCGTTGTCTTCGAGATATTTGGTCATATCCTCACTCACGTTGGGTATGTCGGATGTCAGTTCTTCCAAACCGCGTTTTGTGTCGCGAACTTCCAACATATATTCATCAATATGCAACGAAGTAAAAATATCATTCTGCACCACTCTTTCGCTGAGAACAATCGCATCCTCAAAATTGTAACCTTTCCATGGCATGAACGCTACTTTCAGGTTCTTGCCCAGCGCCAGTTCGCCTTTTTCGGTAGAGAAGCCTTCGGTAAGTATCTGCCCTTTCATCACGCGTTCGCTCTTCTTCACAATCGGACGCATGTTCATGCAGGTATTCTGGTTGGTTTTGGTAAACTTCTGCAATTCATAAGTCCTGATGTCATCGGCGAAACTCATGAATTTCTCGTCGTCGGTCAGATCGTAGCGAATGATGATTTTACGGGCGTCGACGTATTCCACAGTTCCGTTCTTTTCGGCAACGATCAATAGTCGCGAGTCGCGTGCTACCTGATGTTCAATACCTGTACCCACAATGGGCGCCTGCGTTTTGAGTAAAGGCACGGCTTGCCGCATCATGTTTGAACCCATGAGGGCGCGGTTGGCGTCGTCGTGTTCGAGGAACGGGATGAGCGATGCTGCAATAGATGCAATTTGATTGGGTGCAACGTCCATGAGGTTCACATCGGCGATATCAGGTACAGGAAAATCGCCGTCGAGACGCGATTTCACACGCGGTTCCATAAAACGACCTTTCTTGTCAATTTTTACAGTTGCCTGTGCT
>Ga0123353_10009347_pt1 | contig 13515 bp, 14 predicted proteins | sample TergutLab28metaG_3_FD_92763 | JGI IMG/M metagenome (GOLD analysis project Ga0123353, IMG submission 92763) | Labiotermes labralis P3 segment gut microbial communities from Petit-Saut dam, French Guiana - Lab288 P3 | ecosystem: Host-associated > Arthropoda: Insects > Digestive system > Gut ... | reverse complement strand
TTCTTTATATTAACTTGGTGTTGTGGCAGCATGTCGTATTGTGTAAGTCGTACGCTGCTGAGAATGCACCTGACTATGGGTGTGTGTTATTCAGGCGCATTCTCTGCAGCGTACGACTTACACAATACGACATGCTGCCACAACACTAAGTTAATATAAAGAAATTAATCAGTGACTGTTTTTAAAAATGTGGCTTAACAAGGAACAGTTTAACTCCCTGAGGATGATCTTAGGATCGAAAAATTTTGGAGCAGTTTTAAATGTTTTAATGTAAAAAATTTTATGTATGTGCATTAGTTGGTGTGCTAATTAAATAAATATTATATATATTTACATTATATTTGTATATTTGTTTATTTATACCGTAATAATCGGGTATAATATTGCAAGGTAAGAGAGCGGTAAAAAAAATTCAACAGTAAGTATTTTAGGGTAAAATTATGTGCACGTTGAAGCCCTCTGGCAGTTGCCGCCATCTGTTAGACACTTGCAGTAAGTACGTCGCGTATGGGTGAATAACTTTCTCTCTTATCAGTCATTAACGGTCTTCAGTTATAAAGACCTTATGAATATTTTACTGTAGTGCACACAAACGCGGCCGCACACAAAGACAGAACTGTATAAAACCTGTAAACAATTTGTTTTTCGCCACTGCGTAATGTATCTGGAAGTGACTCGGAGCCAGCCCGAGCAGGTTCGGCTGCCCTTCCATAAATGATGACGTTATCCGTTTCCAGTGTTTTTGTGCAACACCTTAGCAGTGCTTGATTCGATGGACGTAATATTCCTGGACGCTGTGCCGCGCAATGCGGGTTACACCACATTTCATGAAATGCGCAGTTCGCGTGCCGACCGTTACAGGTGGTAAAAAATGATATCAGCACATAGACGAAGGGATGTTTTATGTATTTCAGACTGTTACATTGAGTTATCTCGGGTTTTCGTTAAATGAAATGAAGAAGAAGAAGAAGAAGAAGAAGAAGAAGAAGAACTATTATGCACGGTAGGATTCACAGCTTGCTTGAATAGGAAGGCTAATTATGTTGCATGCACGGAGGCCGTTATGAAATCGCTCCGTAAAACGCCTGCGGTAAAATACTAACATTTTATTTTAATTAAATTTCTCGTTAACATTTCATCACAAGAATAATAACCACATATCTGGCACCGAGAATTCCAGTGGATCAGTAAGGCCGTGAAAGGTATTTTCTATGCGCAAAGGTACCAATAAAGAGCACAGAAGGTTACAGGATTTATTGTCTGAGGTGTCTCGAGGTGTGACTTTCTCTTGAGAACAATACTGGGATATTATCTTAAAATAGATCACTGCCTGTCTTTTAAGTCTTTTTCGACACCCCTTAACGGCCATGAGAAATTCTAGCCGTGTTCAACCAAAATGCAATACAACGTTTGGGAACGACAATACAAATCAGCGTTACGTTATCGATATAGTTAAGGTCTTTATAAATCTGTAAAATGCCCACAACCATTCAGTTCTGAATCTTATCTCCTTCAAGGATAAAAATATGCAACACTACATAATTTCCTGTTAGTGTTAGTGCTAGTGCAAGGCTTTTTTTATTTTCCTTGAGAGAACGTGCGGGATGTTGAAAACATGTTGGGGAGGTGCGTATTGATATATGACATGATATGATATTTTTGTTAACTGCAGTTGGGTAGACATCCTGTGGCATTAGTACCGTACACATCTACGCACAAACAATACATAGAACCAAACAATGAAACAGAATATACAGAACAGAACATACATAACAATGAGATATCATCATCATCATCATCATCATCATAAACATCAAGGATTGAACCTTTTGATCCGTTCCGTCTACAAAGTTACAACTGCTCTCTCCAACTTTTCTTCGGTCTTCCAATTGTTCTCCATCCTTGTGGTCTGTAGTGGTATGATTTCAAAGGGATTCGGTTTTCTGGCATTCTTTGCAAGTGCAGAAGCTTGTTCCGTCTGTATTCATCTATCTTGTCTAGTACGCCTGTAATCTGTAGTTCGCGGCGTATGTGGTCGTTTTTCTTGTGATCATAAAGGGTGTAGCCTGCCAGAGGTCTCAGTAACTTCATTTCTGTCGCTTCAATTCTTCGTCTTTGTAAGGCTGTTAGGGTCCAGTTTTCTGATCCATATAAAAATGTTGGTGAAACTAAAGTGCTGTATATTTTCAAAATAGTTTCCGTTCTCACTTTCCTAAAAATAGTTCTCTTAATAGTACCTATTAATTGTAAAAATTTTGCCAATTTGGATTCTACGTCATTGGAAAATTGGTAGGATATACTGCAACCTAAATAAGTAAACTGGCTAACTTGTTCTAGTGTTTCATCGTTTGTAATAATTTTTGTTCTTAAGTGATCTGCCCCAACGAAACCAAATACCTTCGTCTTTTTTGTGGCAATTTCCAAATTATATTCTGTAGATAAGAAAACATAAACGTAACAATAAAACTACATAATTTACGAAATTGAACAAAAGCATATAATACATACAGCCATATATACAATAAAAAAAATGGAACCAAAAGAACATGAAAGAATGCGATAAACGAAAAAGCCACATAAACAGCAAACTTCATACGATCTATGTATCTTCCAATAATGTTAGACACCCTGTTACTAAGACCTTCACTACACTTCACCCAGCTACACTTCTATTGGGTCCTGAATGGGTGGAAGTAGCAGGAGGGTAGGCAGAATTGTATCGTGAGGAAGGAAGGTGAGGTGAAGAGGAATGCAGTTGTTGTCATGGGAATGGCCCTGGCAAATTCGTACAGATATTTTTGGCGGTAAATTTGAGTGGAAATATTGTTAAATTACATATGACCCAGTGATGCATGTGACAGAACTGTTACCCTTGTAGGCCTAATAGCAGACATTCGTGAAACACTTGCGACAGAATGTGTGTTTATTTCAAAGGTTCATATAATCACCGTACTAACTACGACTACAAAGGAAATGATGTTAAAGTTGCATGACTCTAGAGAATGATTATTATGTACGATGAACTTGGAAAGGAAGGGAAAGGAAGCGGTTTGTAATCCACAGTCCTTTTCTACGACCCTCCACCCCTTTTTAAAATCCGAAATGACAGTTTGCTGTTGTCGGTCGCATCTCAAACGATCACAACATAACCACGATTATACTGCGAGGCAGCAACTTTAAAGTACTAAGGCATTAGTGTTTCAGCGGAGATTTAAAAAACAATTTTCCGGATTCGGGTTTTCGATGTTGCAACTGTTTTTGGAAGAGGTAACACGGTCATTTCTTTTTGTATTTAACGTCGCTTTGATAGCAGCATGCGTTGTGTAACATCGAATTATGGAATAATTATGAAACTAAAAAATTCGTAGCCAACCGCTTAAGCAGTATTCACGAAGAGAATTGCTTTTGGAAAAAAAATACCTTATGGAAAATTGAAAGTTGGAAGAACCGCGGACGTTGTTACAGCATTCCAAGCATTATGGTGTATAATAGCGTATTCCATTCCGGAAGAAATTAAGAGCAGATTGAGGTTAGGAAATGCTTGCTATCATTCGGTGCAGAATATTTTGTCTTCCAGGTTGCTATCCAAAAATTTAAAGATTAAGGTATATAGAACTATAATTTTGCCTGTTGTTTTGTATGGGTGTGAAACTTGGTCGCTGACATTGAGGGAGGACAGGAAGCTGAGGGTGTTTGAGAATGTGGTGTTGAGGAGAATATTTGGACCTAGGAGAGACGAGGTAACAGGGGAATGGAGGAGAGTGCATAACGAGGAGCTAAATCATCTGTATTCCTCACCCAATATTGTTCGGGTGATAAAATCGAGAAGGATGAGATAGGCTGGGCATGTGGCGCGTATGGGTGAGGAGATGGGGGCGTATAGGATCTTGGTGGGGAAAGAGACCACTGGGGAGACCTAGCCGTAGATTGGTGGATAATAGTAGGATGGATCTCCAGGAGGTGGGATGTGGGTATATGGACTGGATTGGGCTGGCCCAGGATAGAGATAGGTGGCGGACACTTGTGAATGCGGTAATGAACCTTTGGGTTCCGTGAAACGTGGGGAATTTCTTGACTAGCTGCAAACCAGTTAGCTTCTCAAGAAGGACTCTGCACCATGGAGTAAGTAAATAAGTAAGTAAAGTAAGTAAGTAATGCGTATTCCGGCGACACTGTAATTTCAACAACCACTAAATATGTTCGGTAAGTAGGCCAAGGTTCGTTATGTGATTAAAATTAATCGACAAATCATAATAGTACCAAATGCAGCTCACTTTCTTCCCCCCACTGCAATAGTAATTTTCAGGACAATCCCCGAGCACACTGACGCGTTTGTCCCATCGTGGCACAAGTTTAAATATTCCATCTCGGTGGATATCGGGCTTTTGCTTTCACAGCCATTCATGATTAGTGATTTCCACCTTTTAGTGTTGTGGAATCGGTGACTTGCCAACAGCTGCTTCAGCCGCCGAAACTGCATTACAGCTTGTTTTGTTTGAGGAGTTATTCTTTATGATGACTGGTCTTCGTAGTGTGTCCGAATCCAATTCTGGGATGGTACCTTTAAATAGGCCAAGACTCCTTTCGGTCCCGTTTGTTTCGCAGTTCTCAGTTACGCTTATAATGTAGCTTGTGTGGCTGAAAAGTCGTCGAATGAGTTGACCTAAGAAATATTGGTGGTGGTGGTCCGCCTGGGTCGAGGTCATATAAATTCCGCTGTTCATGCCACTTCTCTTACAGTTAAAAGCTCACTGTATAGGTCTCTGCCTTTCTGTAACGTGCTGCTATGACATTCCTTCAACAGACTTCTAACAAAACGGTTCTATCAATAATTGTGCTCGAAAAGGTAAAATTAAATTACCTTCCGGCATTATATTTCCACTTCAAAGAACTTAATCGATGTTAACCAAGTTTCTTGATAGCACCTGTAGCGTGGAAGCCACGCACTGTTGGGCAACCGGTAGGGGCAACAGTCTCATACTGTGATAGACGTGAGAACGAATTGCCTTGTTAATGCATCGCTAAATGGCTGCCTAGAAAGTGTAGTGAATTATTTGACTGTTGCGTGGAGGATTTTTCCCACTCTTTTTTTATTCTGTACGGCTAAAGGATTTGTTGTGTTAGAAAGTAGAATGTTGAATGCGTGGACATAGGAGTAGCGGACTAAATGGAAAGGGTTAAGGTAAAGATTTGCCTGTCCACGCCATGAAGGCGTATAGGGGAATAGAGGTATAGCTCCACTCATTCGTAACCTCGGAACCAGTTCAAGGTACGTGGCCTCTCTACCGCCGAGAAAGATCCCCTGTACGTATTGAATGGGAGCATGAGTGGACCTCTGAGCTGGTATGAACGTTTTGGAGGAGAGAAACGCTCTTGTTTCTACCGGGACTCGAACCCCATATCGCCAAGCACGTAGCTTAGTCGGTATACGGACTGCGCTACTTAGGCTGACTGACTAAATGGATTTGACGAAATTACATAAGGAGGATTTTCAGAGCATAGTCACCTTTTAGAGCGATTGAATGTGCGATGGATGAAATACACCAGGAAATTTAGCACGGATGTTGAAAATAAGATACAGGGTGTACCTTTCGGTATCCTGTAATATATCAGCTGGAACACCTTGCTGGACAAGACCAGTTGGAAAGCCCAGACATGTTAGACGAAGGGTTAATATTGCTGCGCTCATTTCTGAAATGTTTGTTCTAGATCTAAAAATTCACTCACGAAAAATACGTGATATTTTCAGTATTACACATATGTTGTTTATAAAACAACATAAAAGGTCATATGAACTCGAATGTTAAAAGTTTCATAAAACGCGTAGTCCGTGTGTAAATTTTGGGTTTTGTTATAAGTAGAGTTAATACAGTTTACAAGTGAGCCATGCAACGTCCTACACTGTATTATACGTACTTCTGTGTGTAATTTTTAAAAAGTAACCAATGTTACATGCTACTCTCCGCGGTCCATTGATTCGTAATGTTGTTAAACTGTGTACAGTGGACAGATTTCAAGAAGCAGACATGATTTCTTGTGTTCACGCAGGAAAAGTTTGCACAATTGTTGCAAGACGTGGAGTATTTCTTGCAGAGTTTTACCGGGTACAACATAACATCTTCCTTGCCAGTCTTGAGGTCTTCACAGTGGTGTGGTTGAGGAGCTCTTCTTCTGGGATATGACGCCGCGTCACTGGGTGATAGAGGTTCAACGACGTTGAAGATGAAGGCACTATTATCCGTCGATACACTGGGAACTGATTACATAGTGACGCTGCTTTGTAACCCAGAAGAGCGGAGTCTGCGTCCACCTTGTTGAGCTGAAGGTCGGCTTTGTAGAAGTGCATTATCGTATTGAAGAGTTTTCCCATTTCTGAGACAGAGCCCACGACCACCCATCCTTTCTTCTTTTAAGGTCCATTTTAATGTTATTTTCGCATTGCGCCTGGGTTTTCTAAGTGTTTTGTCTCCTTCAAGTTTCTTCACCAAATCTTTGTATGTATTTCTCTTCTCTTACATTCTTGCCGCATGCCTCACTCATATCTTTCTTATGGTATTTGGCGGGCAGTACAGATAATGAAGGTCCCGTTTATTCAGTTTTTTTCCTCCAGTCTCTGCCAGTTTCTCTCTCAGGGCCAGGTATCCTTGAGCATCCTGTTATCGAATACCTTCAGTCATTGTTCTCCCCTTAGCGAGAGTGAAGGCGTAGATGGGAGGATGGTGTATTGTGGTAGAGTATGGATTGGAGTAATGTACCTCAGGATATGATAAAATGGTGGGCTGTTGTGAACACGGAATATTTTCTGACTAGCCGAAGAATCATTGGCTTGTGAAGAACTCTGCTCCAATTAGGTAGTGAGTTTGTAGTGCTTAGTGAGATCTATTTTGTAATTACCAGTGTTTTTTTTTGCGACGAACCATTTTTGAGGAAATCTGTTTGTATCGATTTTGATTTTGCTATATGGTAGGGACTATAGTGGACTGTTAAGCAGACGAACCAGAATTAAATTCGACTTTTCAAATTTTATTTCGGATTTCTATAAGGAATGTGTTCGAGATGTGAATGTGATATTCTAAGATGAGACATACGGACGGACCCCGACACACTTCATTTATGTCGGATTTAATTTTGTGCACTTCGTGCCTCTAACACCTAAAATGGCGGGTGTTTTCTTTCGATCACCTGCTTTGTTGAATGTGATCAAAGAGCGTATCATAACCCGTATCTGTCTTAGGTTAGTCGTTTTGACTTTTCAGAGTTTCGAAAGGCACTTCATCCGAAAGATCGGACGCTGCTGAGGACGTACTGATATTCCATACCTTATCATCACCGTCCCTGTCACGTGTGTGAGGTCCGTTGTAGTAGTTCTGATGCGGTATGAAGTATAATATTGAGGGCCGCAATTTTGTTTAACCCTCTTTGTTCAATAGACTTCACTTAATCAATCTTCCGAGTTTATTGCATGGAAGTGGTATAAAAATTGGCGCCACATGTTTTGTATGGGAAGGGAGTGACGGGTGCGAATTATGTCGTCTTTGCTTTTCACATCGGACAGCTGCGACGCTATGTCGGGTCTACTGTGAACTGTGACGGATAGATAAGCTTGCTCGACAGGAACGAGGAAAACACGGATGGCTCACCTCTCAGTATTAGGCTACTTCATTGGTTCCAGATCAGATTACTCCATAGTATTTGGTACGGTTCATGCTGGTAGTCTTGCTACGCAAACACTTCAGTTCCTGACTTAGCAGTTTCTTTTATTCTATGAGCATTGTCACAAATTGTAAGTAAGCAAAGATGGGCGAATCTAACATTACGCCATTTGTCTACACTTCGTTCACCTTTTCATGTGTGCGTATTGGTCCAGTTTCCCTTCAGTATTGATTGTCTTTCATTGATTTTGCACTTGGATTGCACTAGGTGATTTAGCTTGACGTTTCTCACTCATTGTGGTTACAAAAGCCATTGCTGTTGAAGGGGGAACTACATCAGTCGCGCGATATCACCAACGTAATCCACACACGTGACTGACGGCGTGACAGTGACGTCACTTTCTGCTAGCCTCCTCCACAAGACAAGTGTGGCCAGGGATCGTCTATGCCAAATCACGTTAAACCGAAAAAGTCGCGTATCTTCTATGCCAGATCGCGTTAAACCGAAAATTATCGCACAAATTCGAAAAAATCGTGTAAACTTTCAAGTCGCGTTAAAGGGATATCGCGTAAAAAGAAATCACGTAAAACGAGACTTGCCTGTATTCCTCTTTGGCCCCACACCCTTGCTGTGTTTCCAAAACCCAAATGCTTTTTACAAGCGAAGGAAATTAACGTGGTCATCACTTTAAGCATGCTTGTGAACAGACAGTTGGGGAGGGAGGGGAGGGAAGGTATCAGATCAAGGGAGATTTGGCGAGGATCAGTCCGTGGGACTTCTTTTACTGGCCCCGTAGAGAAACACGAGCAAAGCCTATTGTAGAATGTCTCTTTGTATATTGTTTGCGCTCCAGTTCCACTCTGCTTTGAGGCAATAATACAATCAACAGAGTAGAAAGGAGTAATTCTGTGAATGCTTGACCCTTGACGTTGGGACCCATACGGTGTTCTGAAACGTCGGCGACCACCTACAAACCTACGCACAGCAACATATTTTGCCCACATATTTCGGCCTACGCGGCCATCTTCAGAGATACAGTTTTATCTGTAAGAATTACAAGGCAACTCTCAGCACAGAGAGTGTGGAGTGTGAACTGTGTTGTGTTCTGTGCCATATAGTTCTATCGGTGCCTTCTGCGAATGTGTCAGGGAGCTAGGAAGTTGGTGAGGTGCCCATCCGCATGTCGGATATCAGAACTACTTGTTTAACTGGCATGCATAGTGGTACAGGAGGACTGAGTGAGTAAAAGTAAAATAAAGTAAAGTGGGAATGTAAGGAAGACTAATTATGCAAGTTCGTGGAGCAGAAACCTTTTTCAAGAGATTTTATGCCTCTTAAGGAACCCGAAGTTTTGTTAACCTTCTCCGTGACCCTCCCTGATGCTTGTCCTGAACCAAATTAATTCGTTCCACATCGTAATATTCATTTCAACATCATCCTCCCATCTACCACTAGAACTCCATTTGGTCTCCTTTTTCACGCTATTCAAACAAACGCCTACGCATTTCTCACGTTTTTCATGCGTGCTACATACCGTGTAGATCTCGTAAATCATGTTTTGATCATGTTAGCAAATGTATTGGTGAAGGATACAAATTGTGACTTTTATTATGCACTACATCCTTATATTACTTTCACATTTTTGGGTCAGAGTCTTACCTTCAGGACAGAGAAAAGAAACAGAGAGACAGGGATAAGTGTTTTATATAACGACGCTGTCTGTTGCTAAGATTATACAGTATATCGTCAGTGATAGATTGGTATGGAGCGCTGATGGAATGCTATCGATAAGGAAAACCGAAGTGCTGTGAGAAAACTCTGTTCCAGTGCCACTGTGTCCACCACAGCAAATCCGGGCCGGCGACCAACCGCCTGGAGCATGGCCAACGGCCCGGGAGTGAAAGTAAGACAGAACTTTAGTTATTGCTTTTTGGGGTGAAGTTTAAAATACTCTTATGCTTTTAGAACGCATCTGTGCAAATGTATAACATTTCTCAGAACTGCTCAGCGATACTGGCATAACCTTAGGGTTTGTATAGGATTCGCTATTGATGAATGAATGCGCACATCAGAAATCTCATTTAATTTAGTTAAAGAAGGAGGGTGAATATATCAGAACTGGAAGAGTTTCCATTACTGTGTACTGCACCATGGACAGTTGTGGGTTGTGCTTTCTCACACTACTCGTGATAGCTGCAGGTACATTGTTACGAATCAAGCAGCTGTCATGTAGCTGGTGTATCGTATTGAGGATGCGTGCTCGCGTTGTGCTTACTGTTTACTGTGACCAGACAGGCGTAACAATTCATGGTTTCTTTCGTCATATTTCCGGTAACAGTACAATTGTCGCGCAATTTACAAGTAGTATCGAGCGACAGTTGAGTGTTTATGTGCTTGCCTAGTGTGTGTGTGTGTGTGTGTGTGTGTGTGTATGTGTGTGTGTGTATGTGTGTTTGTGTGTGTGTGTGTTTGTGTGTGTGTGTGTGTGTTTGTCTGTGTGTTTGTGTTTGTGTGTGTGTGTGTGTTTGTCTGTGTGTTTGTGTGTGGGAGGGGGTGGGGGTGTGTGGGTGTGTGTTTTTGTGTGTTTTTGCGCACACACACACACGTAGGCAGATATACACGACGTTTTGGGGGTTTGTTTTACTTCCGTTTTGAAGTGCTCTGTTTCCGACTGATTTATGTTAATATTTGGATGGATATTCGATAATATTTGGATGGATATTCGAGAACTAGGATAGGAGAGATCGTATGCCGGATTGACCTTGCTCAGGATAGCTGAATACCTGTTAGCTTCTTTAGAAGTTCTCTGCTCCATGGTGTTACTCATTACGAACAATGATTGGCATCAAGTCCGGTACTTTGTACAGGGGTTCTGATAAGCCCTTAGCCCGACCAGGAAGGAAAAAATCTAGTGTTTCTGTCAGAATGACGTGAATTTCCTTCGGCGCCTTGCCTTGCAGGAACAAATGTTGATGACATCTCCTGTCTCGACGTTGTTGAAATCGCACGCGTCCCTAACACGCTTCCGAGCTTGTTTCCTTCCTGGTCGGGCTAAGGACTTCTCAGCACCCCGGTAGTATTAGGCCGAGACGATGTGGTAACGTATGAGGCAGTGATCAAAGTACCTGGGATGCAATTGTTTTAAGGTTCAGGCAGTGCCCAAAGTAACATGCAGTGTAATTATATTAATGTGTCAGACAATGTCCAACGTAACAGAGGTTTAATTGTTTTAATGTATCTGGTAATGCCCGACGTAACTGCGGTGTAATTTTATTATCGTATCGTTCAATGCTCAACGTAACTGCGGTGTAATTGTTTTAATGTATCAGGCCTTGTCCTATATAGCTGCATTGTTAATTGCGTTTGAGTGGCAATGAGTATGACTGTTTGTGTAAGAGAAGATACTGCGCTATGAGCACGCATTTTTTAAGTAAATTACATTTGAAAATACACAGGATATCGTAGTATATCTTCCTTTATCACGATTTATGTTCTTCTTTCGCTCTTGTTAAGATGATGAAATTTAGGTCGCTCTGCGCGACTTAATGGCGCAAAACAGAATCCATCTGCAACGAAGAAAACTGCTTCCTCCATCCAAAATTACACCCATATCAAAGGGAATGTAGAATAGCTTTCAAACAGAAACAAAAAAAAAATAGTGTAAGGAAATAAGGATTTCATTCATCTGTTCTGTACGAGAACTGATAGAATGTTAGCGACCTTTTTTTTAGAATGATTCACGTCGAGATGAAACGTGCCGCTAATATCGAAATGTGAAACAGAACAAAAGTTGTGATGGCGATTGGTGCTGCGAAGTTTATGCACAACTGATAATGTTTATTCCTCGCCAGAAGCTTGTGGTTTGTTACATCGCCGTCACAATTCCACGAACACCTGAAATCTACCATTTCAGAAATAAAGTAACCGAGTGACTGAATAAATGGATTATTTCCTTACCTGGTACATGTGCTCCAGCAGTCCTTAGTAGGCTTTCTCCTTAACAAGTGTGTCTAGGCAGTATTCTGGACGATCTGAGTTCAAAGCCCGACAGGACAGGGAATTTTTCTCTTCTCCAAACGTCCATACCTGCGCTGGCGTCCAACTAGCCTCTTATTTAATGGGAACGGGCTTTAATTACCGGGGTTAAAGTTGCCGGGGCATGGTGTTCGCCGTGTACCTCCATTTTGCATTCAGGCTATACATCTCTTCCCCTTTATTCCTTCATGGGGTGGGCAGAGACAAGTTCAACGTGAATTTTTGGCGTCCTTCCTCCAGACAGGGGGGTATCATTCTCTCTCGAATCGCCTCCGAATTCCTACTAACTTCCAAATCTGTATACTCCGCAGATCTCATATGTGCATTTCTTGCTATGTAAACACGCGGACATTTACAACAAGGCTTCACTATTTTGTCCTTGCTTATTTTAAGAAGCATTACGGCCTTGTGATGAAATCAGGCTATGGATTACTGCGGTATTATTGGCAGGGCTTCCCTATTGTGCACTCAAAATGTTTCTCATAAAAATATTTTTTTATAAAGTACTTCCCGGCGCAAATAGTTAAAACTGTTACTTTTTTGCGCCTCTGTATTGCACCGCATTGCAGTTTGTTACTGTGAACGCTAAGCAGATTGAAATTTGTAGGTGATAGAGTCGAAACGATTAACGTATGGTAGAATAAATATTTGTCTTTTATATTTGCGTTCATCTGTTTCACGAATGCTGGGAATTATTTCGTCAGCGTTTAATTGCAGGGGGCCGGGTCGTTTCGATGCGGGGGATTTGATAGTACGTAGGGTTAAAGGCAAAGCAATCTCTGTACATGCCTGGACAGCCTCTGAGGGTTTCAGGAGGCTGAGGCTCCCAGATTTCAAGCCAGTCGGCACGTGAAGGTGGTAAGGTTGTCAGCCTTACGCACCGACCGCCTTTACCCCCCCCCCCAGGAAATATTCCTGGTACTTATTTCTGTTAGAGGCTGAGTCGATCCCAGGGCCATAGTGCGGTCGGAAGGATTATGTCAATGAAAAATTCCAATGACATCGTCGGGAATCGAACCCGCGACCTTCCGGCTTGTAGCGCAGTGCCTCAACCAACTGCGCCACCGCGTGTAAGGCGAAAGGGGACGATGGAAATTAGAAGAATGTTTTCTCCAGGCTGGGTTCGTTGCGCTTGGAGTCATGAGCGTTGTAAGGTTATTGTGACTGAATGGGCAGGGTATATATATGCCGTATATTGAATGTGATACACTCAACACAGCTATTTTGTGTTATAAAATATACAGTATTTGTTGTTTAATCGTGACGTGTTTCAGTCCCAAAAGTTCATCATCAGGCAAGGAAATATAACATAAGTAAAAGGGACAGTGGTTAAAACTTATATAATTCTTATTGTTGTGGAAGACATTTCATCCTTACAAACTCCTTGTATTATAGTTGTGTTTTTACAGAAGTCTTTGTTCGGGTCAGCGAACCTTCTGCTTGTTTTTGTGTATAGATACAAATGCAAACCGTGTCTCTGCCATTCATAATGCAAAGTGTTAGGGCTAACCAATATCCGTACGTTGGCAGACACAGTATTGCATGTAAGTTCCGTCTAACATGACTGCATATAGTACCTAGTTAATACATTCATACTTTTAATCTGACTTCTTTCAACTGAGATATCATGTCGTTGTGGCCAGTTTGGCGTGACTGTCCACTTATCCGGTTTAGACCCATAGATAGGTGGTCCAACTGGCATTCCCCGACTACCCTGACTGAGGTTTTCCTGTGCTTTTTTCCTCAGTTGTAAGGCAAATGCCAGGGTATACCTCGCAAAGACGGGGCACTATCCGCACTCCTCCTAATTAGTGAATTGTGTTGTTC
>Ga0123353_10009346_pt1 | contig 13516 bp, 9 predicted proteins | sample TergutLab28metaG_3_FD_92763 | JGI IMG/M metagenome (GOLD analysis project Ga0123353, IMG submission 92763) | Labiotermes labralis P3 segment gut microbial communities from Petit-Saut dam, French Guiana - Lab288 P3 | ecosystem: Host-associated > Arthropoda: Insects > Digestive system > Gut ... | reverse complement strand
TAGTAGGGCTTGTACTCTCCCGCCCATGCTCCACCTCAAGAAGGGTACAAAACAAATCACAGCATTACCAGTGTCGTCTCTTCCAAGCGAGATAAGAACCTTTCTCCTGAGAGCAAGCGTAATACAACTCGGCATGTTGCAAATCGCAGAAGTAATACTTCCCCACTGCCTCCCACTCGCTCTTATCCTTTAACGACAGATGGCTAATGAACAGACTGCTGAAGAAAATGAAAGCAAGAAACCCCGCTTTTATTACTATCTACTGCTCAAACACAGTGTTAATAACGCCAAACGTAATTGTTTTGGAGGACATAAAGTTCGGCACGTGAAGTTTACAACCAGATACTTAATGTGACATTTGAATCAGAAATTTCAGGGAATTAATAATTATGACCACACGTTTGTAATTTAGGATTAAGACACATAACCTGATTATAGACCATTCTATCAGCAGACGATGCTGTACTGTTCATGACAGACTGATATTCAGCGTGATATTTCTCATATTTCTACATACAAAAACAAATCATGGAGTTTTTATGTTCTGCTAACCGTGCATCTGAGTATAATCTTGGTAATTAAACAACTTAACGCACAAATTCTTGTTTTATAAGAAGATTTATTATATGCCTCTACATGTATCGAGCACTATGTGCTCATCATCAGGAGGTCAAAATTGTATTATACAGCATCTGGTATCATCACACATACAAGTGTGATGCTACTACATGTTTCGAGCACCACATGGTGCTCGAAACATGTAGAAGCATATAATAAATCTTGTTATAAAACAAGAATTTGTGAATTTAGTTGGTTAATTGCCAAGAAATCATGGAGATTTTATAAAAATATTTCTAGAGATTTTTTATGTCTCTGTTTCAAATCGAAAAGACAGTGGCATTTATATTTAAAATTAGAAAAATATGGGCCTGCAATTTTTTGGCGTTAAGTAGGTACAAAATATACACCAACGCATGAAGAAGAATCATTCCTGAGAAGTCTCTTCCTGCAAGATCGCTACAAATATTATTTCTAAACTTACGCCTAAGTATTCCAAGTGATCTCTTTTCTTCACGTTTCTCCACGATAGGTATTTCTCTTCTACGCCACATGTTCCACATGCCCCACCCAACTCATCGCCCTTCATTTGCTCATTCTAACAATATTTTGTCAAGTTGCCCCCACAAATGTCACAAAAGTACATAGGGGGAGTGGCGGTATAGATCCACTCATTCTTAATCTTGACACTAGATGGTGGTGAATGAATATTTGTTCAGAATCACAAATCATGAAGCTCCTGTTAAGTAATTTTCTTCAGCCTCTTGTTACTTAATCCATCTTACGCCCACCGTCTTCCTCAGCCTCTGTTCTTTTCACGTGAGAGACCAAGTTTCACGCCCACACAAATAAAGAGGCAACATTATAGTTCGGTACATTTCAATCATATATTCTTAAATAATCACCGCCAGGAAAAAATATTCTCGTCGAAATTTAGCAGGCGTTTCTAGAATTTAATCTGCCCTTAACTTCGTCTACGTGGTTCCCATTCATGTAATTCCCACGCGCATAAATTTTACGACGGTTTCAAAGGATTTATAAGCTATCCCCATGCTGTAATTTTTTCTTACGTTCTGTTAAGTCTGAATATGCAATAGTTTTCATTGTGTCAGGCCTACTTGTGGACCAAGCAAACAAATGTCTGGCTATCTGGTCTTCATTATACATTCCAATTGAACGCATTTTAATTATCCTAACGAATTCTATGACTAAACTAAACCCTAGAAGAATGTTAAAGATAAACTCACTCCTCAAGGAATCATAGGCTGTTCGAAACGATATGCTGTCTCAGTTTGTTCCTGTTTTTCTCAAGCATTTGAAGAATGCAGGAAGTGTGATCAATAGAAGATCTCTTAGGTTGAAATCCTCAGATGTACTTCAGGTGTTATGTTTTGGTGATAGCCAAAAGCATATATTCACAAACTTCCTAAACTGTAAGTGTTTACATCATTATCTGCATAAAGAACGACTTCTTAACTATGTGAAAACCATCAGAATACACCTGTATACTAATAAATTGTGCTACTTTCTTGAGAATAAGACATGACTGTTAAATTGCTCCACGTTCGCAAATAAATTGAGACAAAATTCAATTCGAGACCGTATTTTTACAATTTAGTTCAGAATGCCGTGTTTTGCCGTTATCTGTCTGCAAATCTACATTTCAAACATGTAGCACAAACAGCAGCTATGTAATACATTAAAATTTGGTCGCAGAATCTGAAAGGTAGAAATCACTTGGAAGACACTTTCTTAAACGGTGGGAACACTAAAATTAATTTTAAAGACAGAGGCAGTGATAAAGAGGACTATATTCAACTCCCTCGGCATATGTGCCAGTGGCGGTATTTTGTGCACGGGGTTAATACTGCCATAACGTCCCTCTGAATCACAACGGACAGACAGACACAAACTCAACAGCCAGATTTAAAGGAAACAGAAAAGCAACAGCAGCAGCAACAACAACAACGACAACAACGACAACAACAAAAATTATACGTAACTCAAGAAGTTGCACAGCAGTTTCCAGACATTCGACACACACGCAAGAAAACCGAAGATGCGTTCAAGATACTACAAATGGCAATGAAGGACACTGGGTGATTATAAGAGAGGAATATTACAGTCAATTCCCGTATAGCGCCACCCTCAAATAGCCCCCACAAAATCATGTGAGCATAAATTCCCTGACGTACAGAAGTTATATGTAATGCCACAAATTGTACTGAAAAAAAACAGCGGTGCGGGGGGTTTGACTGTATGCAGTATTAGTAAAGGTGCTTAAGAATAAAACAGACAACAAAGAAATGAATTCATAAAGTCGTATAAATAATTCTAAGATCGCAACACAACTCTGGCACCCGCAAGCCGTTCAAACATAAATTTATATGTTTTGGTACAACGTTGAGAGAAGGCAGTTATGGAGGGACATCAAACTGTAACAGCTTACGTAATGGAGCTTAACCAAGCGAAATGCCACACGCAAGCCGAGTGGTAGTATAAAACTACACAGAAAATGAAATAAAATGGAGTAGGTAAAAATTACAAATTACGTAGATGAGAGAAAGCCACAAGCGAGCAAAAGTTTACAGAATCTAAAGGCTTCACTCCATACACTTAAGATCCAAAAGTAACTAATGAATGGGCGTTGTACGTGCTTCACTAAGTAGATGGCAATTCACATCGTTTGCAGTGAAGCGGTAAAGGAAATAGTTGAAAGAAAATGTGCAAGGAAAGATTAGAAGAGGAAGAAGATAAATAAAGGGAAAGAAGAAGATGAGATGTAGAAAAATGTCAGGAATCTTAGCACATAATTACAAAACAGGTACATCACAGATGTATATATTTTTGAGTAACTTCAATATTACGTCATCTTACAATTTCTACAGCTGAGATAAAAATAAATCTGCGGACAATTACAAAATTATTTTTTAATACTTCTAGAAAAATAACTAATTGATTGAACGCCTAGTGTCAGATTTTAACATAAAATATATTTCTGACTTTGAAGGAAATAGTAACTTGATATAAATAAAATTAATCCAGGGTATATTCTGTTGACATTTAAGTAAAAGATAACGAATGGAATACAATGTATTAGCATCAGAATTTAATTACCCTGAGTTGGGAAAGCTTATATTATTATATATAAAGTAAAAAATTCTGTCAATTTCCAAACTTTCCCAAAGGATCCTTCATGAAAGTAAAGAAGCAGTGTAATTGAGTGAAATTCGGTGACGCGAACTTTAAGGTTCTCACAGTCGTGTTGCAAGGTTCAAATCTTGTGAAATATTTCAAATTGCAGAATGGTACTTTTTACCGAAGTTCCAAAGCATTGTAGAACGTTAACTTGACGGTCAGGTAACCAGCTCTCCACTCAGAAGATGATAGCACTGCGACTTTTCTGAACTTCAATAGCCATTTGTCAATCGGCACGGCATAAAATCCCAGAAGTTCTGTGGCACTTGGAGTATGAGATTACCTAATGATGGTTGTTGTTAATGGTCGGAACAAGTACTGCGGGCAAGGTAACTGTATTTAATGATGCTTTACATTACACACATGGCTTTTTACATAAGTTAATTCTATGTGACCATACGGAAAGTTCGTGTTCCATAAAAGCAGCGACCTTCTTCACTAACGGTTTCTAGAGAGAAGCTCTACTTCGCGGAGATGAACAGGACGAATGTGTCGTGAAGTCTATAGCAGATAGGAACAACAATAATAATCGTAGCTGTAAAAAGGTAAAGCAGTCCCATTACAGGCCCGGAGTGGCCCAGAGGTTTCCAAGAAGTTAAGGTTCCCTGATTTCATGACAACGGTACAGGATGGTGTCAAGGTCGTCAGCCTTAGACACCGGCCGCCTTTACCACCAGAAAATGCTGCTGGTACTCATTTTTGTTAGAGGCTGGGTAGACTATAGGATTTTATGTCAATGAAAAATTCAATGACACCCGCTGGGATCGAACCAGCGACCTTCCGATTTGTGGCACAGCACCTTAACCATTGTGCTACCACGGTCCCCCCAATCATAAATGTAAAAGTGTGTTATTTCGAACTTCGTATGTTTTAGAATTTATTTCTTCGGGTGTCTGAAAGTTTAAATTAATTTTAAAAACAATAGGATAAGCACATATAAGGTACGCTGATACAGAGGGCAAGAAGTGTGTTTTCATAAACGCCAAAATATCACTGTGCCATATTCGGCAGTTACCAGCAAATAACACAGGCTGGCAAAAGGTGCAGGGAGCGAGGTGCAAGATACTGCACTTAAAACACCTTGCGAGTTTGACATTTCATAATTTAACATAAAACAAAAAACCTACAAAAACAAAACCAGGTTTCACAGAGTTCCTGCAGTTTTAGTCTACGGATTACTTAAAGATTTTAATTCAATAACGGCTATGTCACTGTCTTGCGCAGCAATAATTATCTTTAAAAAATTCTGGTCACTTTACACAGAGCTGATGCGCAACACATTGTACAATATCCTGCTGGCGTTCTTGCATACGGCGTTAAATATAAATCTGAAAGAAGGCTTTCCTGTGTTAAATTAAAACAGCACAAGAAGAGAAAAATTATCTTAAAATACTGCTGAGGCGAATACAAATAACACTGATTACATTCGTTCCTGTTTCAATTGTGCTTTTATTTTTGTGGAGGTCTTATAATTCAAGGAACTTTGTATGAACAGGGAATTTAATGATATGTGGTTTCCCTCGGTATTGATATAGAGGTCAGTCCTCAAATAAAAGTACATAAACCCTGTTAAATAGAAACTTGAAATGCGTAGTTTCACCAAATGTCGCTGCTAACTTTCATGATTTTGCCAAACGCTATGTACAAATTAATATCCGGCACACCGAAGTGCGCATACTTTATCCACATTGCAGTAACGTTCCCCTCATTTCTACAAGCAATGGCTTTTAAAATTTTGTGTTACTACAAACTGGAGTAAGGAACGAACAACCAGGCCTTTGATAACACCCAATTGATCGGTCAATTAAACATCAAGATGGAAAATGCTACACCACTTAGCCGCAAGTACCTCTCTGAGTTTTTCTCCCATTTAACCGCAGGCATAAAGCGCCCCTTCACAACCTGCATTCAATTTCCAACAGAAGTGAAATCCTTATACTTGTTTAATAAACCCTCCTCCTTAGCCAATTCTCTGTCCTCGTTATATTCGAGTGCCTCATTAGCAATATATTAGGACAGAGGGGTTTCAAGCTTCAATGTACTGCAAGCACTTACGTCTCTTTCGCGATAGTGCAGCCTGCGCATGCGCAATGTTTATGGTACATAATGTACACTGCGAAATGCTGCGAGACAGATTCTCTTGTTACGACTTCTTATCCCCGATTTTCATTGATGCGTTGAAAACTACATTCTATATTAAACTTCACATCTTGCCTCCAAGAAAAGAGTCCCCGTTAAGAAAATGAATCATTTTATGCCGATGAGGGAAGTAACGGCCGTTTATTTGAGTAATTACCCGGAATACATAAATACAACTCGTCGCAAAACGCAAACATTTCAGATTTAAACCAGGCGTATAAATACACGGTGTTTCATAATGTACTCCAGGATTACAAAAATTTATTATAGGAAAACCGTAGGACACGTATTTACGAAACCTGTACAGTTGGAAGGAACAACTCAAAAATTTTTTCCCAGTAAGTTGTTCTTCATCGTAGTTTACATTTCTGCCGCTAGGAGATGCGAGTGTATGCTGTGAGAAAATGGCCGTTCCGGGGGAGAAGTCGTTTTGTGTGTAGGAATATCACACGAGTTAAGTCTGTGGTTACTGTGCAACGTGCATTTCGTGCAAAGTACGCAAAGTACCATTGCCACGTTACCTCGCTGAACTAAAGGCACAGATCATTGCAGCAGTGAAGAATATCGATGCACCCATATTGACGCGTGTGTGGCAAGAACTTGAATATCGTATCGATGTGTGCCGTGTCACTCATGGTGCACACATCGAACATCTCTAGTTGTCAAGAAAAACTTTTTTCAGTTTGCTGCGGCTATGAACAATTCCATTGAGGTAGGTCCTTTGGTTTTCTTATTATAAATGTTTGCAATCACGGAGAACATTATGAAAAGCCCTGTATTAACCTCTGAGAGTTTAAGGGTTACGATCTGCCTGTACTGGAGTAGCGCTCCCGGTTTTCGATGTCATAGATCATACACAGATGTACTATTTTCATGAGAACAAATCGCAACTATGACAGTTACATTTAGCCAATATCAAATACCTGCAAGTTTAATTTATCTCATGTAAATCATAAAGTCGACGTGTGAATCGACTTTTGGATTCGAAACTACTATCGAATAAATTCTTCAATCTATGGTACAGATTCTTAGCCGAGACTACTGGTATTACGACCAAGGGTTTAAGGGTTTTTTTCACACCGTTCAGGTTATTGTGATACTTTAAAGCATGTCGTAACTGCGCCCCTCTTCCTATTGCACATTCTGTAACTCTCGTGATGTTGCCTACCGTATAAATAATTTTTCAAATACGTTATTTATAGTTTTTCCTATAATCTTTATGCATTCAGAAGAGATGACAACAGGCACACTTGTAGGATGCAAAGACAGAGTTGATTATAAATATATTAATATGCAATAACAGTTATAATATTAATTAATAATAATAAAACCTTTACACGCTTCGCATAAATGTCACAGTAACATGAGATGCCCATGTATATCAAATTGCTCTCTGATAATGAAGAGAGCAACGGTGCACGCTAATGTTGTTACGAATGTTCTTCTTGTTATTTTGTTTAACTCGTTGGCTTATGGTAACATCCGCAGTGGTTACAAATAGAGTGCCTGAAAAATATTTGCATTACACCTGCAGGCGCACACACACACACACACACACATGTACACCCGCAGACCAGTAAAGTCTTCAATTAGTTTCTCTTAAATTTCATGAAATATTCACCGTACAAAATGGCATTCAAAACACGAAATTTTAAATAGTACATGGATGACGGATGACGTAATGCATCAATTCTGCATACTGTGACATTTTCAGCAAAAAAAAAATATATTTTTCGTTTTAAATTTCTCGTAATGGTGAAAGACGTAACTTTTATGGATATGAAACAGAGTTAAATTCGTCCGGTAACATTATAAAAGTTCTATCCCTTTACACAAAGTGTAACGGAAGATTTCCTACATAGTTTCCGAATAGACGGACAACCAAGCACGATTGCCTCCACTACGTTCTACAGCTTCTGCACTGAATTTACTGAAGTTCCATAAGCAGGTTAGGAACATATTTACGGTAACTTCAAAGCAAATTAAATATTTTTACACTTTTTTTCCTGTGGCGCTGCGGCCCAAAGCGAGCCATGACCTCCTCATTCTTGAGGTTTCTAGATCACACACAACGACGCGTCACAGTCTGTAGGATTCCTCTGGACGCGTGATCAATGAGTCGCAGAGACCTCTACCGGACAACACACAACACTCACAACAGACAGACATCCATGTCCCGGTGGGATTCGAGCCCACAATCTCAGCAGGCGAGCGGCCGTAGACCTACGCGTTAGACCGCGCGGCCACTGGGACCGGCATTTTTACACATAAGGGCAATAAAAAAGAAATCTGCCATATCTTACACATTGAATATTTATCAATATCTGCCTTAGCTTATCCTGTGGTCTATCCCAATACAGGATTCTTAAACTATGATTTTTTCAGACATCTAATAGGACTCTTTGGGCAGGGGCCGGGTTCCGTCTCAATTTCTCTACCTACACAGAATTTTACGACACAGAAACATATATTTTTTCAAGTCGTGAATTGAATTTCGACATACGTCCCCTTCACTCGAGCCATCAGAAAGAGTACGGCCTAATGCTGTAAGAATAGTTAGAATGTTTAACCTTAGTGTCGGTCAAGTCTGAAACAATGCAGTTTCCTTGAGCCAGTCTTACAGTCCGATCTGCTGGAAGACTAAATGTGTAGCGCTCGTACACTTTCAAAAGCAAATCTGTCTCAAGGTTTAATTTACGTGTCGCTCATAATAGGGATTTGTAATGAAGATATCTGCGCCATTCTCAAAATGTTTGTTGAAGTCGTCAGCCTGGCTTTTGTGTACGTTAGATTTACTACAGCATGGTACAACAATCCTTATCCTAAATTCCCCATTGTAAACACTGCAATTTGTTATTACGTTACGGAATACGAATTCTCTGGTTCTTCTCTTGAGACGCTGTATTCATGAAGACTTTTACCGCGTGCTTAGTTCATGTACATTCGTGGCTTAGGGTAAGGCAAGCAACAGCACCTTCTCCTTCACAGTCATTTTAACATTCTCTTTCCTCTTTTTCTAAGAATTAGAAGTTTCTCTTTCCAGATGGGGCTTCCCTACTAAAATTTTGTAAATAGCCCCATCTGCAATGAAATTTTCTATCTATCCATGCATTTACTTATTTATTTATTTCTAATTTGCCGGGATTTTCATCTGATTTCTATACACACTTCGTTCATCCTCCTTCATCAATTTTTCTCCACATAAATTCTGCACATAATTCTTCAATCATTATTACAAGCGATTTTCTTATAAAACTTCTGTATGGCTACAACTTCAGTGATCCTTCTAATGCCTTTTAGGTCAAATTCTATATAAATAATTAATAAAATCCAAGAATCAGTATCTTTCTGGATAAGCTAATATTTCTCTAGCTAGGAAAGAAAATTCCCGTATTTTACTTCCAAAACAACCACCCACTAATCTTTGTCCCGACACCCAAAGAAATCTGTTCCAGGACTATCCACTCTGTTTCTAAAATCCTTTTTAATATCATATCATCTACACCTCTATCTTCTATATGGCCCCTTTCTTCAAATTTTCAGTCAAAAGAATTGTATGAATTATCCATTCCATGCCTGCCACCTTCTCCATCATTTCATACCCCTTGATTGAAATGTCTTAATAGTACTTCGCAAGGAGGAGAAATTTTGAAATTTCTCGTTACGCAGTTCTCTCCAGCACCCTGTTCCTACCTTTCAGTTGCATATAATCTCCGCAGCACTCAGTTCTCAGATATCTCTAGAATATGTATTTCCTCCAATCTGAGACACCAAGTTCTAAGCCCAAAAATCCTACATACACTTCTTTAACCCTTCTGCGAACTTCCGTAAATATTTCTTTGCCCTTTTTGAAATCGTTTTTATTGCTGAAATGCTGCAGGTGTCTCTTAAGTTCTTTTAAAATATGTCCCCTAACAATATCCTTTTCATAATTCTCAATCTTTTCTCAAAGTATTTCCCTGCCATTCCAGCTTCATTCGTGATTCATCGTGCCGTCTTTCTCCCTGACTTCTTCTGCTACCCGCTCCGGCCATGTCTCCAAAATGTATACGTAATTTATCTTGGTAATTCTTCATTTCTGCCTTCAATTGTGAATTTATGTTACATAACAAATTAAGAACACCAAATAAAAAGAAAACCATTAGGCATAAAGAAGAGGAATGCCAAGAATGTGACAAGAAACCTTACAGTTTAGAAGTATTATAAAAAGAAGGAACGTTTTGTTAAAAAGCACTCATAAAATCCCAACTAGCCGCCAATAATATTTCTACGACCTGTTCTGTAATGCCTCAACTTCTTCACTGAAGCACAAACATCAGTTTTCCTTTTAGGCAAGTTCTGCTGCAAGTGTGTTTCAATCTCGCCAGTAAAAACCAAAAAGGCACCGTTAAATATACTACATTCACTGCAGACATCACCAGTCATACACATAGCATTTATTTATGTTGGCACCAGCTTCACAGACACGAGAGTAGCGGACTTTGGGAACATATCCAAGTGGTCTCTTTTATCAAAGAGAAGTATATCAATCGTAAGCTTTATGAAGCATTTTCACCAAGTCCTAAATTTAAACAAAAAGGCATAATGTTATTTATAACAAGCATAATGTTTAGAAAACCCTATATTTTCCAGCATAAGAGAGAGCCAATTCATCTTCACTTCCTGCTTTATTTCTACCACAAATTCTTAAGCGTCAACTGTCGATAACCCTATTCAAACAACCCAAGCCACAAAAAATAGTGGACAAAAACGTAGAATTTTATACGAGTGTTGATAGGCTTATTACAGATTTTTCATGTGGCAAGTAAATCAATTTGCCCAAGTGGTGTACAAAATGTCATTGGAGGAACGGTTAATTATCGCACAAAATGGCTTAATTAAACCTAAAGACAAAGGAACAAGGTCCACGCAAAGAGTTACTGATTTCAAAGTTAGTCATGTGCTACTAATTAAAGCCCGCTGGGAAATCACTGTCAAGTATCTGAACTCGCAAACACTTCTTTGCTGTTAACTGTATACAAGTATGAATAAAATATAATATAAAAAATATATAATACAGTCATACACAACTTTATATTTTATTAGATTATATTAGGTTATGATAGCTACATGTTTCGGCCCAATTGTAAGGTCATCTTCGGGCTGAGCTTGGAGTAGGTGGATTATACAACTGATAATGCTTTCAATTTACGAGATCTCGTATAGCAAGTATAAGTTAAAATAATTGTGTTATGTTATATAAAAACTTAAGGTTAAAATTCAAATGTGATATTTTCACACAACAAGCATTAAAAAGCATTAATAAAGCATTTAAAACAAATAAAGTAAAATTGACGGGGTGGTTAAGGGAGTACACAGTGGTTGAGATTCTTTCTTATTAAGAAACGGAGATGAAGTTTTTCTTGACGAAGTATCTTCAGTATTGTCAATATTAGCTTATTGTAAAATTGGTGGTAGTCAATCAGAAGAATTTTGTATTTATATGTGCCTATATCTGTGTAATAGATATTACATTTAAGGTTAACGAGATTGGTTAATAAGGTTATACAAGTATGACTAAAAATAATAAACTATTTTTGTTACTAAGTTCTGCATGTAATGAGAATAGCAGCGACCATACCGAATACGTTGTCGTGGAAGGCCGAAATGAAGTTGCCTTCACGTTTTGAATTGGACGTCGGGGAAAAATCTTTCACTGTGAAACACTAGAATGTTCCAAAGTATCACACAGGGATGTATTTTGGGAATACATATGGAACGAAAAATGTATACGAGATTTTAAAACTTGAATCATTAGAGGCGTCTGTGCGTGAAGTTTAACAAAAACAACAGAAAACTAATTAGCGAAGCATAACCTAAGTAGGACTTAACCTTGTGCAAATCGTGTGAGATAAAAGTGGCTTTTAGATAGCAGTGGATTATACATATTATGGGGGGATAGACCTATGTTAAGATCAAAAAAACAAAAAAAAAAATCCTGGAAAGAAACATCGGTCAAATATGAAGGATAGGATTTGAATTGATTTGATTTGGCTAAAAAAGAATTCATTTTGTGGTACTGGGGCGAAAAGGGGTAAATATTTCCTTCCACTAGCTACATGACTATTATTAAAAAAATATATAAAGTTATCCCTAAACATGCTATAACAGCACATATGGGAAGTGGAGGTGTACTTCCACTCATTTTTAACCGCGGCACTAAATGGAAGTGAGAGGTCACCTCCATGAGTGGACCGATTTAGCTCCGCGGAAGAAGTCACCACAACCTTTTAAAAGGAGGCTGGGTGGTCCCAAGAGCTGTTGGGACATATTGAAGACAAGACAAATTTCTTGACCCTGCAAAGATCCGAAGCGCGAAATGTCCAGCCTGTAGTTCAGTCAATATACTGACTACGCTATCCCGGCTTACATAACAATACATTCAGTGTCTGACGCATAACACTCCTCCATAATGTGGCCTACTTGAGAGCTTCGTAATGGTCCTTATTTTCTTCTAGAGTGACTGGCAAAAAGCATAAAAATTCAGCACTAGTTTTACTAACATGGAGAGTGCTATGGAGTTAAAGAAAGAAAGAAACAAACAAACAAACAAAGAGAAACATGATAATGGACATGAGGGCTTGAAGTCTATATAAGAGTAACAAACAAATATTCAACTAACTTCGGTAAAAATGTATCCAATTTGGTTGATGGTACAATTATACAGTATCAAATTACTTTTTAACAAAAATGAGTAACGGCAATATTTCCTGGTGGGTAAAGGCGGCCGGTGCGTAGGGCTGACAACCTTACCACCTTCATTTGCCGATTGTCATGAAATCTGGTAGCCTCAACCTCCTGGAACCCTCAGGGCCTGTCCAGGCCTGTGATGGGAGTGCTTCGCCTTTTACACCTTTTACCTTCTTTATTGAGTGCTTTAATATTTAAACTGTTGTATTTCACACACAGATGACATTTATGGTTTGCTCAGCGTGAATAAGGATTTTAAAATGTGTGAGAAAAAGGTCTTTATTTCTGAAATGGCATTAATCGACTGTCCTTCTAAACGAGAATTACTACATTATCTAAGAGGTAGGAGTGAATTCTTAAATTTTACTGAGATAAGTGAGTTAAACCAATAACCAGAGTAGAGTGTTACTGTCTGAAATCTCTCCGACTTAATGAAAATGAAAGTCGTAATCCAGCGGTAATCGCTGAGTTGCAAGCTACAGCACGAATACAGCGTCCAGGGTAAAAGGTGTCATTCTTTCGACAAAATATTGGTGCTGCTTTCTGGAGCTGAAAACAAAGATGCATTGAAACGGGTACGGAAGAGAGTATAGTTTCCTGCTGCACTGATTCTGAGTGTGAGTAAATGTAGACATTCCCATAACAAGGAAGGCATTAAGTCCAGTGTACTCTAACAGCGTCATGTTCTATAGCCCACAGACCCTAAGTTCGTGAATTTATCAACCTCACTTTTTTCACCTCAGACAGGAAGTTCTTTCAGTACTCTTATGGAGGGCGTAGCTGCGGGGGGGGGGGGGGGGGGGGGGGGTGTGTTGCGCCCGCCACGGGGGGCGGGGGGGGGGGGGAGCAAACGGGACGAAAAAATAAAATATTTAAATTAAAAAAAAAAAAT
>Ga0123353_10009344_pt1 | contig 13516 bp, 5 predicted proteins | sample TergutLab28metaG_3_FD_92763 | JGI IMG/M metagenome (GOLD analysis project Ga0123353, IMG submission 92763) | Labiotermes labralis P3 segment gut microbial communities from Petit-Saut dam, French Guiana - Lab288 P3 | ecosystem: Host-associated > Arthropoda: Insects > Digestive system > Gut ... | reverse complement strand
TGATTTTGAAATTAAAAATGCGTGTGATTGCTGGCAAGTGTAAGTGAAATAAGTAAGAACATTCAGAAAGCCCCTTTCGTGACACCAAATTTGACTACCGATAGGTCTGAGTGAGAACAAACTGCTTTTGAATTTCTGTCTTTGTCTCTTTCATCAGAATTGTCGAAAAGAGAAAACTAAACCAAATGCCAAAAAAAAAAAATCCCACTTCCTTCTCCAAAAGTCAAGAAATCTGTTCTAGAAGAAAACTCTTAATCAGCTGTCTCAATACATACACACGACGAGAAAAGTTTGTTTAGTTTTTTAAAAAAATGCACTATACATATATATATATATATCCAAAAGAAGAATATTCTTAAAAATCCTAAAATTATGTCCTCTTCTCGGAGTGATATTAAAAGATTATACCAATATGCAAAAACAGACTCACTAAAAGAATGATAATTTTTATCTGCAATTCGATTTCATTCATACTTATTCCAAATATGGTAACAAATTTTTCATGAAAACCCCAATTATCTGGCTGAGATTTCAATGGATTGTCATTTATTCCTGAAGGTCAAATAATTTATTTGTGTCATATATAAATTTGACTTCTAAAAGAAATTTGCGGTAGCCGCCGCGAAATTGAGAAAGGACGTCGCTCTTCTTACCAGCTGACCTTCCTTCGAATATATACACAATATTAAAAAAAAATCCCTCAAAATATCATTTAAAAGCCACATTATAAACATATAAAGGAGCACGAAAAACTGACTGATGCATAAAATTTATATGATTTGATTTAAAAAGCTATTTCGTTATTATGTAGGCGTTTTCACTGATTGAAATAAAGAACATTAACTTGCTGTATGTCAGTAGCATTAAGACAAATATTTTAATTCATAATTACTAAAATAACGCCATATTACGCCAAAAATGTTAACAGTTTGCCACTTTATTAAAAATAAATTCCATATTGTGTGCCCTGGTATGGAATCCTGGTATTCGCAAAGAGACGCCGGACATGATAATGAACGGGAGTGTGACTGACACACACAGATAGACGGACGTGTATCGATGTGGTGCTTCAAGTGTCATTTCTGTATAATATACACACAGTGGGATAAAGAGAGCCATTGATTTTATTTCTCGTTTTATTTCAAGTAGGGTTTAATTTCTAATTATCAAACAATTTCCTCCACTAAACAGAATTTCAGTTAAGCATAAAATTGCTTTAGGCAGTATCATAATGACATTGTCTATTTGCCTTAATTTTACGTTACAGGTGTTTCATGGCGTGATGAAAAATCCGGTCTACGGTGCGGAGACAATTAACACTGACAGCACTCTTGGAAAAAGTTTATGTAAATTTTTCATATCAGCAGGTTTGACATTAAGTATTCTATTCAATTTAGCAGAATGGGCCGTAAATGATTATCTTTGAGTTACTGCGAGGAAATATGTCACTTCGAGCCCTGCTATTGGCGTGTTAGTTTGCTGCATATTTCTCACAGATAATCATTTTAACAATGCAACTATGCAAGACAGCCACCCTGTTTCGTGAATTATTTGTGTGGCATTGGCAAGCCTGGAAGTGAAAGTGAAGCAGGTATTTCTATTACTTTTGAGTGATTTTATGTTTACTGCTATTCTGGTTTAATGTTGGCTTGTTCACATGCGGCAGTCAAATAAAAATTATTTTTGCTGAAGCTTATAAAACTGCAAAATGTATTAATTAGATTACGCTGAATTACACTGCGTTTCTTGAAACTGTCAGTCTAGGTAAAGTGATCCCGTTACAGGCCCGGTGTGGCCCAGAGGGTGGGTAGAGGTATAGCTCTACTCTTCCATAACCGCAACACTAGAAGATGTGAGTGGTCAGCAGCACGCCCCGGCCGCACTTTACCCCCGGGAAAGACTCGGTACCCATTTTACAGGAGGCTGGGTGGGCCCCAGGGCCGGTCTGGACAGGCAGAAAATCTCGTCCCCACCGGGATTCGATCCCGGACCGTCCAGTCCGCAGCTCAGTAGCTATACCCACTGAACTACCCGGCTCACTGTCAGTCTAGGTACGGTGGACAATACAGACTTACAGTCTCTGCGTGAAAAGAGGTACGTTTAATCACCTACTTACGTTCAATTATGCACCTATTTTCCTTTACGCTTGCACGTTGTTCAAATAATCTGGCAAGGCACTGAAAATAAATATTTTCTTTTTTATTTATAAGGCGCAGTATTTAAAAGGATAAGTACGAATTTTTCATATCAACGACAAACACATCTTCTTCGTAGCTGGCAAATTTCGTGATCGTATATAAAAATTAATCACTTTTACTAAACAACCAAAGGACAGGCTCCGAGGAGACACAGCTTAATGAATATGGTAAAAATAGGTGCAAGAAATTTCGCACATTCGCTAAGCAATAAGATATTGGAGGACAGAAGCGAAAATACTGTTTGCTGGAACGAAGAAGAGTTACTGTAAATGAAGAAAGGTGTCATTAAAAGCTACACATGCAGAAGAAATGTGGAGCCTTCAGTTGTTACAAGACTTGTTTAACGCTGCAACCTGCATTTGAGCGACCAGCGTGCACACACAGGCATATGCGCAGGGTCGAAAGGTTTCTGTGCCCTGCGTGGCGGCGACTGGCCAGTAGCACAATGGCGTTCCGTGACAGCGCGCGATCTGTTTCTGCTGCAGAATAATGCCTTACAATTTGATTTAAATATTGTGAAGAGGCGAAGAAAACATGACATACTTAAAAGTGTGTACCAATTTGGCGAATTTAATCACCTTTATAATGAGTTAAGGGAAAGTTTCACTAAATTTTTTAGTATTTTTTAGCCTTCAATATTTGATTATACATTGCGGGCTGTGCGACGGCATATTTCACACAGCCCAACGAATTTTCAGAAAAAGAAAATATCCGGCGAAGAAAGACAACTTTTAACACTGAGGTAAATCCAATATGCTTCAGATTTAACGTATTTTATTCACATCCATTATGGAGGCAATTTGATTAAAACGAAGACTGCTGCACTCACCATACTCTGATAACTAACTAACCAAACAACTAACCAACCAGCTAGCCAACCAACTAACTAACCAACCAACCAGCTAACCAACTAACCAACTCCAAGGAGCAGTGTCCTTATTGAGGAGCTTACAGTTCTTCAGCAAGTCACGAATTTCCCCACACTTTTAGGAACCCTCAGGTTCGTTACCGCATTCATGAAAGTCTGCCACCGGTCCTTATCCTGTGCCAGATCAATCCAGTCCATGACTCCCGATCCAACTACTTGAATTTCATGTTTAATATTATCATCTTTTCTATGTCTAGGTCTTCCAAATGGTATCTTTCAATTACGTCTTGCCGCAAATACCCTGTATATACCTATGCAGTTCCCACATGTGCCACATGCCCTGCCCATTATATTTTTCTTGACTTGATCTCCTGAATAACATTTTGTGAGCAATACAGATCACAAAACAGCTAGTTACATAGTATTATCCCCTCTCCTGTTACCTCGTCTCTCTTAGGCCAACATGTCTTCCGCAACACCCTGTTGTCAAACGCCCGTAGCCTGTGATCCTCCCAACGTACCAAGTTTCATAGCCATATAAACAACAGATAAAAATGTATTTCTGTTCTGATAAATACATTGGTATATAAAATGATACATTCGACAAGATTAATGTCAACATCATGATCAGACGATTGCAGTCAGTGTAATATGAATCGGCGAATACCTACCGCCATTGATCCCTACCACTGAATATAAACTGAATCGGAAGTGAGTGATGTTGGTGCACCGGGCAGGAAAGTCCAAGGGGCGACCAAATTGGAGGCCAAGTGAATATTTTAATTGAAAAATAAAAAGGTGATTTTCTGTTCTCAAAAAATTTTAAATCACAATGGAAAATAAAATAAAATCCAATAACTTCTTCATTTCTGTCAGGGGCGGTCATTGTTATTGTTTGTCCCGAGCGGCAATATGCCTAGCTACACCACTTAAATAAATGTCCCCGTATAAGCAATTGCAGTAGATTGTTAATATCAATTATTCATGGCATCACACTACGGTGTTGTTACAACAGTTCAAAGTACACAATACGTCTCTGTAGTCTTCTTGTTCGGACTTCGGACTGAAGATGAAGCTGATTAATGAAGCTAATTGTTTTGTAGTTCATTAAACTCACTTGCCACAATGTTTTGAAACTGAAAACCTAAAAAATTCCTTTTTTTGCGTGAGGAAATTTTTTCGTATAGGGAACTAGAGACTTAAATAAATTCGGTAGCTCATCATAGCCATCCCCTTGCTTAATGAACCACTAGATTTTCCTATTTTATAACGCATCCACGATACCAGCCTGCAGCAGTATTGGTTGACAATACCTGAAGCTCAATATACAGTTATGTACTCCTGACGATGGGCGGAGGAACAGCCTGAAACATGTAGAGCCTTTTAGAAATAAATAATCAAAAATAGTTGGGTCTTGTTGGTTGTAATTAAGAAAATCCTACTAAAGACGCACGGACACACGAATATCAAATCAAACGAGTAAGCACATGTAGCAATTTGATAAGACTGTGCTACATGTGAAGACATTTGTGGCTCATTTCTTGAGCAAATTCCCAGCCTTTCATTGGACACAAAGATTCATCATCATATGCACTCAAGGCTGTCGTCAGTTCCTATTCTGAGCAAGCAGAATCCAGCCCTTTATAAAAGTTTCTATGCATTACTTAATTTTTCCAGCGAACGACTTCCCATCTCTCATCATCCGTAATGTACTAATAATAATTGTAGGAAAGTGAGAATTCGAAGGTCCGTTAATACGTATGAATAACCGCCTCCTCCTACAGTTACTTCCGCTCTATTCGGACCAGACTCTGTTTGTGACAGTGCATACTTCCTCAGCATTCCAAACAACCCTCATCAGTATTTGATTCACGCTCTGTCAGTAGGTACACTGGTATTAACAATATTCCACTAAGCAACAATGACAGTAAACTACCCGGTACATACAGCACACCGGAACCGAATGCTAATATAGTGTTTCCTGCACAGAATCAAGGCGATTGGACAGAGTGCTCCAATCGTATCGAGCAGCAGGTAAAGACCATTTACGAAAATTTGAAACAAGAGCTTACCCACCGGGAGTGCTTAAGTGACAAAGGATGAGTGGAATGAACGAGATTGCTTGGTTAGCAGAAGAGAAAATTCCTTTGCCAGGGCAGAGAATTCGCTCTCAATCCAATTTCTCTTGTGTTATTGCAGTTTCCCCGGGAATATCGGGACAGCGTTAGGAAGGAAAGTAGGAAGGGGAGAGAAGGCCTACTTAGATCCGGGTGTCTGCTCCAGGAATGGACTCATTATCCCCGACTGCTGTGTCTCACGCTGCTGCTTCTGGAGAATTCCAAACGTACAGTCTGCATGCAAACCAATGGCATCAGCTTTCATTACAATTATCCTGGTTTGTTCTGTTCTAGTGCTTCCTGTTTGTCTTGGATAAGAGCTTGTTTTCTGAAATATTGAAATATATTTGTAAGTAAAAACCTCTTTGTTCACGGAGTGACAATTTTACTGCTACATACCCAAAAGACATAAGATATGCGATTTTTAATCAATTTCATTCGCTGTAGTAAAGGTATTCTGACTTGTTTCGAATGTTCTGGATGATTCATACCGTCGTATCTCTTACGATAAGTCCATTATCTCTTCCAAAGCGAGTTCTCTGTCGAGTGTGATCTAGTGCTTCATCTTTTACTCTCCAATATCATCTTGTTTCCATAAGGTACCCAGTAACTGCTTACGTCTTCTTCCTAGCATTTTAGTCACTCCTTTCTTCATGTAAAAATATAATATTCCTTGATTAAAGAAGGGTTTAAGAAAACTGCAGGGACTGTGGAAGAAACCCCGAAATATAATCTGTAAACAGAGTTTCAGAAATTTGTCTCTGAAATATCATTTAATAATTCATGACGCTGAATTATTTTGGTTTAGTGCCTACTGCTTCATATTTTTACAAAATACAAAATTTGGAAGAAGAAATCCGAAAACAAAATTTTCACATGGACAATGGCAACTTTGTCATACTGATTTATTAGCATTCAGAACAAAGCTTCCGGCAGAACATGGCTTTGAAAAAATTATCAAGCCGTCTTCGGATGGTGATTTAGAGAAAAATGTGTGGCACATGTAGGTGAATCCATGTTGTCATACTACAAATCGAAACTTAGAAAAGTAATTAACGCAGAAGATAACCAAAAACAGTGTTATGTGTAGAACAGATAAGACAATTATATACTAGATTAGCAGCGGACAGTTAATTTATCTGACAAACAGAGTTAGTTACTTTCCGTCGCTCATCATACAGAATTCTTCGTTCTTAATGGATTAAAACTAATTGGACCAAATAAGGCCTCTTAGTGACAGTAAGACCATTTTCCTCTTTTCTATGAAATATGAAAGTGACTTAAACTTCTTGGACTATTGTTAAAATCTAGCTCATGCTCGCAGCAGCTGTAATACTATAAGCTTTTTAATAAACAATATTCAATATTGCTATTGCTGTTTTGCGAAACGTGCAGCCTGATGTTTGTTAAGGAGAGATCTATGAATTTGATTAAATCAGTAATTGTGACATCAGAATATGCAGCAATTTTAGTGGCTTTTAAGAAGAATATTCTTTTTTGTTGAAAATGGCTAGATCTACATTCAAGAATCACGAAGACGTTTTCCTGCAAGAACTGTTTGGAAGAGATGCTGGAGAGAATAACTACACCTAGGGGAGGAGACAAGAGGAAGATGGAGGCAAGTGGATAAAAAAAATCTCCGTAATTTGTACACAAAAATAAGGAAGATGGGATGGCCGGACTTCAAAACGTATTTTTCAACGGAAAAATTAAAAAGGCTTTGGTAACAAATCGGTAAGTGTAAATCATTTGCAGGCATTCCAGTATGTAGTTTGTTTTTACGTAATTCTGAATTCCCCTGAATTTAGAAGCAAATTTTTTAATTATTTTATTACCGGAAATATTAAATTTATGATAATTATTGCGCACTAATATTTGCTTAATAATACTTTTAACAAGAACATAATTTAACTAGGCACGAAGGTCATTACGTAGAGTGAGTTATTCAGCAATTTCAGTCACCATCAATAACCAAGTATGTCAAACTAGATATATTATGAATTTTAATAAGCACCCGAGAATAACGCGTGCGTAACAACTCATGTGATGCACTTAGTTTACGAAACTCATTTCATAATTGGTACTATATGGAAGAGTACTTGTAGATATGGGACTTCAAATTATGCACAAGGAACCCTTTCCCTAACACTAGGCACTCTACTTCATCCCATATCTTAAAGCCTAGGCTATTCCCAACAGCTGCTGGAGCCAATATGTTTTAACTTTATGGCATAAGAAGAGGGGAGAGAGAGAGAGATTGCAAAGTGGTATCAGCTATAGCATGGTTTCCCACTTGACTTCCATCCAAAGCAATATTTGCAAAGTCGGACCTCCAGCACCCATATTTCTGGAGGTAAAATTTTAACACGGAAATGTAAAATTTGCTTCGAGCCGTATTTTAACTGACATGCTTAGAATTTGTTCCTAGTGCATTATATGTAAACTGAAACAAGATAATATTTCAGTGTACAGTTGAAAACTCCAGAAACCTTATTTTCAACGAGTAGACGAAATGGTGAGATGCTTACTTTAAGCAGAGTAGGTCTACTGTAGCATCGAATCAAAGGAGTTGTTGGCTTCACTTCATCAGCCAAGGGAATATTTCGTTGCCTGCTTTGGACGTGAACTTCGAAGGGCTTAATTAATTTAATAAAAATGTTTGAGTAACGTTTAAGGAAACATTTTTACCTGACAGTCCCTGAGTTTGGATGGTTTCGTTCTTTTAATGAAGTAAGGTATATCGCGAATTCCGACACAGCAGATATACGAAAAGGAAGAATTTCTTAGGTGTGGTGAATGTCACATTGGGAATATTGTCTCACTACGCTTTTCTAACATGATATCAAATTTTCTCAGGAAGTAATTTTTCAAAACGAAATGTATGAAACTTTTTTTTTTAAATTCATGAAAGGTTTTTTTCCCCCGCGTCGTTGCACCGTGCATTTTGAATTATAAGTATTTCACACACCAACAATTGCATTATTTATTAACTTGGATAAAAGTTTTAATTTACATTAAAATACACCATAATATCGCTCCTACATGTTTCGGTCTCTAATGACTATCATCAGGGAGCTTTATCTGTACCTGACTAAAGTTATATTTATGTTAAAACACTCAGTAAAATTACGCCGCTCTACGACACGCTGCCACATCACCAAATATATATAACGACGTAATTTTACCGAGTGTTTTAACATAAATATAACTTTAGTCAGGTACAGATAAAGCTCCCTGATGATGGTCATTAGAGACCGAAACATGTAAGAGCGATATTATTGTGTATTTTAATGTAAATTAAAACTTTTAACCAAGTTAATAAATTGTGCATTTGTTGGTGTGTGAACTATGTAGTATTCATCAAAGGAATTATGTTTTGTGTCATCGTTAAATTTTAGTGCCTAAAGCAACAGACTGAGACGAAATGCTCCTTACATCTAGAAAGCAAACGGCAACAAAGTATTTAGGCCTACCAACTCCGCGTCATCTCAGCATTTTCTATATTATCACACAAGTAAATTCCTACACCATTACTGAATACACATAAGGTTAGGAATTAGCCGAATGGAAGGGGAGCATGAGTCTTATTCTGCAAGAAAGTCATTATGACTACAGCCACGAAACAAATCTGAAGAAGGGATTTTTACTGCCAAGATTTTTATCCTCCTCATTGTATTACCGGATACCCTATGAGTATCTGTAAGATATAAAACTTCACGGAGGTTTACGAACACCTCCACTCTAAATTTAATATGTTGTTAAAACTTCCATTTAAAAACAAATTTCTTTGATGAGGTATTAAGCCACTTGCACGCTCCTACTTTAGTAGGTTTATTTTAAATAACTTCTTTAATAAATAATAGTTAATTAACCTCAATTAGTAACATTTTAGAATATGAAACTATCAGTTTTTAGACTTAATAAATTTTCAATTTACTCCGCACATTGGCTTTACTTAATGGGTTTCAGTGTGCATTGAACTGAGTTGTGTAAGAGTTGCTAATTACATGAGAGGAAGCGGCTAATTGAAGGAAACTTTAGCTGGAAGGGAAATTCTCGATTTGGATATACGAGACCAAGTAAAATTTGACTTACACACACACACACACATATACATACACACACACACATGCACACAGACACATTCATATACACACATACGCACACACGTACACACACATACACATACATACGCCCCCGCGCGCGCGTGCTAGCTTCGTAAAATTTCGATCTTCCAGCTTTCACTACGCAGCTTTAATTCTGTTTTTTTTTTACCTTCACTTTTATATATTGTTACCTGAATTATTAGGAAAAATATTCAAAGATCAGTGCCCTAAAAGCAACGTTTTTCACTGTGACTATTGAGCAGCATTATACAATTATGAGGGTATATTGTACCGAAAAGTCCGTTTTTGGAAAACGTGAGAAATAAGTAAAAAACTAGAGGAAACAAGAAACTAAAATGTAATTCTCTTTTACTACAAGTTAATACATTAACTGCAAGAAAACCTGAATTTAAGAATAGTTTTTTTGAATACGCCTCTGTGATAATGAAGAATATTCTCCCAGAATCTTTAAAGTATCAAATTCAGTGCTTAGGGTATAACAACGTCAAAATTTCGTCACTATTAATTCCCAAGTGTAGATTTCTGAGATTATTTGTGACTGTTTCATATCAAGAATTCTGACTGTCAAAGGTTTCTTACTTAAATCCGCTTGCTTTCTGTGTTGTCATATAGAAACCGGTATGAGTCTGTTAATTAGGTAATGACTATTCGTTTTCGCTCTTTTTTAAGTTTATAGATTATAAATCTCATGCTTACATACTATAATGCAATCCAGACGAAATTCGAAGCATTCTACGTCAGTTACAAAAAGTGAACTTTTAAAAACTCATGAAAATTTTGTGTGGCGTATGGGGAAGGGTTCTGTAATTTTAAATTTTCGGTATTCTGGAGACAGGATGAAAGATTTTCATTATGCAGTAATTCGTCTAAATAAAATCAGGTAGGACGGAGATTCAAGTCTTAAGTAATATAACACCGTGCTGACTGGTAAATATTTAACAAAATTTAGCAGGATTTTGCTGTCTACTCTTCAGGATCTGCAGAGCCTAGGCGCTGAATTTACCAGCTTCCAGCTCCTAAGCAATATTATATGTTTAACAACAATATGGTGTCATTATCACACTACTTGAAAGTCTCTGTGGGAAATGTCAAGTCTCGCAAGACCAAGCTTCTGAGGAAAAAATTTAAAATATAAAACATTTCAAGAAGACAAAACACAACCTTAAAACGAGCATTAAGTTTAATTTAACAATGCACAAACGCCACATTAAAAACGTCCCATACTTGTATTTCTAGAGCTTAAATTTATGTCAGGCCACACTGTGAGAATTGTGGGTTATACAGAACAGGCCAAGGAGGAGGAAAGTCTTTTGCTGCCAATACTGAAAAATATAAGAAGGTCATTAGCAACGGTAATCTTATATTAAGGAAGAAAATGTATGGACAAAGTAATTAACCAAGCAAATAACTAATTCGTTTTTATTTCTTAAACCTTTTTTATAATCATCACTACCATCGTTCCTCTGTAATGCTTTGTGTTACTCAAATGCTTAAGAGTGGCCGTCGTCACTGATCTCAAGAAATTCTAGGTTATACAGGGGAGCCGGGATAGCGTAGCGGTTGTAGCGAATAGATTACGGAACGGGCAAACTGTTATTCGAATAATGGCAAGAACACGAATTTTGTTTCTTTTCTAAACTATCCATGAAAGGTTTACCGGGGGTGAAGTGACTGGGGCCTAAGGCGAACCACTCATCTCCTCTACTGTCACGGTAGATAATGAGTGTGTGTTCAATTCCACTTTCAAAATTTGCCTTCGTGACAAATATGGGAAGAACTTTATAGAGAATCCGCAGTGCAGGTAGGTTTGTCTTTCATATTCTGAGTTTAAGTAAGTTTCTTAGGCGTACTAACAAAGCAATATAAAACGCATTAATGAAGATTATACCAACATATTTTCTACAGAACAATTCAGATACAGTGTTATGAAACCAGTGCTTAGTATTTTACGCACTGCAGAAGAACGAGGGCTGAGATGTAATCTGCGGTGTGTCAGCTTGCTTGACGTCTCATGGACCATGCATTAGCATGCAAAAGAAGGGAAGAGGCAAAAGACACATTGATGGGACACAAGAGGAAATTCTGGAGGAAGGTTTATAGACGGCTTATATAATCAAGCCTCCTTTCCTTATCTTTGATACTGAAAGCCACTTCCATCCTTCATCAGTTGAACTGCTGCTTATTATTTCTGTCCTTGTCTGCATATTTTCGTTATCACGCTCCTTTTCGTCCCCTCCCACTAAATAGTCAAAATTTTCCTTGTAAAAGGACACAAAATACAACAAAGGCAAAACTCCAATGCTGACAAAAAGACTTTTTTTCCGTTGTTGTGTGTCTGTTTCATGTAACACCCCGTTCCTACGCTCTCTAATATTAGTATTTTCCTGTTTTCCATCTCTAATCCACTCTCCCTTTTTCTATATATATTCTGTATTTCGTCAGTCAAGAAAAGCAATTTAGTTTTTGCAATAAAAATGTAGAAAGTTCACGCCACATATTTCATTCCTATGAAATTTACACTACGTAGGCAAATAAATTAAAAATGCTGGCCTGGGTTAATTCAAGCCGCCTAACGGTAGATATAGCTGAAAGAAGCAGGTGTGGGTGACATACATAATTGGAAATACATAAACTTTATGTCGCTCTGTACTAACAATTGAATGATGGCGCTTTTTACAAATACAATGTAGGGCATTACGATCTGTTTTCTCTTAGCATACTGCCAGCAGAACGGTAAGAAATAGGTATAATGAATACTGAAATGTGCAGCATCTTACGCACTTGAACGTTAATAAGAAATCACTATAAAACTAGAGCAGCCAGTGCGTAGGGCATTTAATTACGAGGGCTATAACTAGTGGCGATAAGTTAGAAATATTTTGGAATTGTAGTTTCTTTCTAAAATTAAATATTCTGCAATTGAATATTATATGCATTCGCCTTCTAAACAGTTTCCAGCCCCTAGATAAATAACTAGAATGATGCAGTCACCCGTGTTACATCCACGAACACACGTCAAATATATAAAAACATTCGACAAATTCCTGCTTAGAAAGCTGATAGTCACTCAGTTATTCAAGAATTGTCAGTCTTAATAAACATTTTTATTCTCCTTCCATTTACAACGAGAACCTTAAAATAATATTTCTTCTTCAATTTTCTGGTTACAATTTTGAATCAGATGATACTGTAGATCCAACTATATTAACCTAGGATAGCGTATAATAGCAGAACCCATAAACCCACACCACCCATCCTATATAACACATGCAAGATCTCGCACCCACTTCACCTCTTACCTCCCCACTGTACACAACCCACATGACTCGAGTATAGCTGCTTACCAAGTTTTTTTCATTTCTCAACCTGATGATGGCCAATGTAAAGGGCCTAAACATGTAGTTGTTCTTCATGTAATAAATTCTATACATATATCTACCATCATATAGTTGTGTTAGACTAGTACATACATCCCAGTCTAACTTAATTATAAACACAACGGGGATGATGAACCTTATGAGGTTGATTACTTTTTAGGCTTCATAGCTTGACACGCTCCTTCATTTACAATTGTACAGTTCCAGAAAAAGGTGTTTTGTTTTATTCATACTTTTTATGGCCGAAGGTTATTTGATACTTTTATTAGTAATATTTTGTACGTTGTGGCATCCACAGAGGCGTTTTGCATGTAAAGTGGATGTTCTTGATTCATATTCCTCAGCGGTAAAACCAGTCCTTGTTGATCACAAAGATCGAGACCCAAAATAAGCGAGATGTTTATAAAATAAAAAGTTGTTCTTTAACTAATTTTTTCTTTTATATTTACCTACTTTTGTGTTTCTGGTTTTTCCACAGCACCCTAATCCAAATTTAGCTTAATGTAAGTGTATTCTTCTTGCTTCATTCGCTGTTACAATTGTAGCTTCGTGATTATCCTTTTTAGGTTAAACTTAACGTAATTCGTAACACTTTACTAGATACTTCTCACAGAAAACGGTACATCAGAATGGTTAATGATGCATTAAATCTGGGCTTGTAATATGGAAAGTGTTTGCTCGAAGATCAGACATCCAAACGTGATACAACACTCGCATTTATTTGAAGGTCTATGATTATTGGAAATGACTGTATAAGGTCCAAGGCTACGAAAAACTAAAAATACTAAAAATAAGAGAACGAACGAAAAGTGCGCGGCAGACAAATAAT
>Ga0123353_10009343_pt1 | contig 13516 bp, 8 predicted proteins | sample TergutLab28metaG_3_FD_92763 | JGI IMG/M metagenome (GOLD analysis project Ga0123353, IMG submission 92763) | Labiotermes labralis P3 segment gut microbial communities from Petit-Saut dam, French Guiana - Lab288 P3 | ecosystem: Host-associated > Arthropoda: Insects > Digestive system > Gut ... | reverse complement strand
GTGAGTACGGTAATGAACCTTCGGGTTCCATGAAATGCGGGGAATTTCTTGACTAGCTGCAAACCTGTTAGCTTCTCAAGAAGGACTCTGCACCATGGAGTAAGTAAGTATGTATGTATATATGTAATGGTTGTACGTATGTATGTATGTAAGTATGTATGTATGTATGCATGTATGTATGTATATATGTAATGTATGTATGTATGTATGTAATGTGTGTATGTATGTGTGTATGTATGAATGCATTTATCTAATGTAGGTATGCATGTATGTATGTAATGTATGTATATATGTATGTAATGTATGTATATATTATGTATGTATGTGTGTATGTATGTATGTGTGTATACATATATATATGTATGATCATTCCTATAGGTGACCGACTTACTGCATTTTTTGTTTGTGACTTCATGTGACACATTTCCTAAGAACTTGTTGATGTCTTTGCCGGAGTTGTTGTTGTCGTTACTGCTGCTGCTGTTGCTAATAAGCCTGCATGCATAAACCGTTATGTAACCAGAGCAAGACACAAGGCAGTCTGCGACCAACATTCGTTTACACATCTTACCTTCCGCCAAATCTCCTATTTTTCCATTTACTACTGGGCGACTTGCTCGTATCAAGCCATATACCATATTAAATAATGCCAATATTTACTAGCGATTTATTTGGCCACATAAGAATCAATAAGGTTCATAAATTTATGAATAATTATGACTATATTAAGTTTCGAAGGATTTTTGAAAATATGAGGGATGGGGTGTTTTCCTCTGCAGCTGAGTTTCCTGCTAATTCCATATTCCTTTTATCCTTTAAGTAAAAAGTTTAGTTTTGAATTCAAAGAAGCCTATCTGCTGCATATATCAGGATGATGAGAGTTAATTAATCCGTATATGCAAATATATCTTTTGGATTCTCAAGTCATCACACACGTAGCCTTAAAATAAAATAAAACAAAATAAAATATATGAATTTTATTTAAAACTAGGGACACGTGACGAAGGGTCATATGCATGTATTTCCGCTTCATATGGCTTGGTGATATGGTAGTGGGGTTAAGCGTGTTCGAGGTTCAACTAGCTCAGAATAGCCTTCAGTGTTGAGTCGATATTACAACTTAATAAGTACCAAGAGCAGTAAAAAGGAAATTTATAAAAAAGGTGGTTACTATCAACTCCTGAAGAAATTCTGTTGTAAGATGCTAATTAAATTAAAGAAGAAGCTTAGCTACAGTAAGAATCTTGTTGAAGGAAGTGAAGAATAAAAAGGGATAGATCGAACTCAATTACTAGCCCTCAAAGCGCTGAATCAGGACCCCATAATAAATGTCATATCCAGTGGCGAGTTCCTCATACTCCATAGCAAGACTTTAACGAGTGTCGCTATACGTTTGACGAAAGATGCATCCATTCATACGGGCAGTGTAAGGGAAGTCTTTTATCTCCGAGGACCATCATGCTCTACACAGAGCGACCAGTAATGGATAGAGAACATTGTGAGAATTTTTTTTTAATACACCTACCTGTCTCACTCGACACCACTCTAAAAATAATTGCTCTCAGACGAACGCTTTTCATCTGATGTCAAAGCTTACCACAATCCTTTCACTCAGTACATTACGCTAGATAATTCAAAGGCTATAGCTTGACATCGTTTTAACGATTTTTCGCAACGGGTCATGGCAGAGAATTTAGCAGTGGATGAGACGTGTAACAACGTAAGCTGTCCCTGTAGCAATGACATTAAGAGCAGGTTGATTAGAATGGGATTAAGGGGCAATTTATAAGCACGATTCGAAATATTTTTCCTGAAATTAAAATATATAACAGGACAAAATCTTGCGTGAAAGAAGAATCGTAACCTCGTTTAGGACTAATGTTATGTACGCAATCACATTATCACCCGGCATTTGCACTCTACAGAGTACACATGTCGGATGATGTACTGACTGTAAGAACATGCACGGTATGAACAACGAAAAAATTACGTAAACGATATAATCTAAGTAACTAGAAAGAGATATGCCAGATCATGGGAAGAGCGATGTGTTGTGCAGGATTTCTTATAATAAGACGTCTGGAAATTCAAGAATTTGTTGATACGTCATAGACGTTTCAAAATAACCCCCAATTATATCGGTTTGCATCCCTTATTTTTAAAATTAACTCACTTTTTTCCACAAATTTTGTTGAAAGTGATTAGTGGAAACATAAAGTTCGTGTAGGTACAAACACATACTCCTTCATAGAGAATAAATTACCTTAACAGGAAACTCCAAAGAAAAAAGTCTTCTTTAATATCTGCTGGTGTTTCAGTCAATCAATTAATTTGTCTCGTTGGTTGGAAGTTGATAGTTTTTTACGATATTCAAAAGAAACCGCGACTGGTTCTATGTTAAGACAATCCCATGCTGACTTTTCTGTTTCAAATTTAAAAATCCATTTTAATATCGTTAAATCATTTAAATCATTATATTGAAAGCTACCTCTTTTTTTTCAGGATTCCCAATAATACAACCGGCATGCATTTCTGTTCCCTCCCAAACTCCCACCCACCCCATCCTCATTACTATCAACTCCGATTGATATCTCTTGAGGAGCAGAGATTATATATCTCCATATTATGCAGTTTTGACAGCCGTTCCTTTTTGCCTCTTTCCTCTTAGGTCTAATCGTCGTAAACAGCACCACATTCTTGACAACCCTCATCCTGTGTCCTTTCTTTAATGTGATTCATAATATACATAAAAAATCAAAGCTAACTTCTGTACTGGGAATACTTGTCATAAGACTTTCGTTAAATTACAAATTGAGTGACTTGTTTACACAGAATTACTACTCTTTTACACCGGACATGATAACGGCAAAGCAATTTGTTTATGTTTATTTTATAACAATCAGCCCTCCCACCTGCACACAGTTTGTCCGTCTCTGTGTACTCAGTCCGTTCGCCCAACATAAGTAATTTTGTCTTCCATGTTTCCGTAACATCTTTCATACTTTTATGAAATAAGAAGGTTACATTTAAAACCAAAATGCACGTTTCGCTTTTGTGGTTTGAACTATTAATGAAGAGTATTATCACATTTATTTGGGCTTGGATAATACAATTGGATCTTCCAGGCACGTGTGTTCAAACTACGGTGTGTTTAAACACTGAATGTGACGAATATTATGCCGATTTAACGGGCCATGAGAACAATTATGAATGACGGGCAAGGGGAACATTTAGGCCGTGTCGCGTGTTGCACTGCTCAAGGTTGAACGTCGGGCTCAATCTCAGCTCCTTCCATTCCAGACTTTCATTGAACAAAGTTGCAGAGGAGTTTTTTTATGTTTTGGTGACCTTGCATCTCAGTATAATCTTTGTAACTGACCAACTTAATGTAAAAATTCTTGTTGTATAATAAGCTTATTATATTCCTCTACATGTTTCTAGCTCTATTGTGCTCATTATAAGGAAGTAAAAACACGTAGAGGAATATAATAAACTAATTATAGAACAAGAATTTGTGCATTTAGTTGGTCAATTACTAAGACTGCAGGGTATTGTTTTTCTTGGCGCACTTCGATATTCGCCTGACAGCATCATTCCATATATTGTGCTTGCTGTTTTTCCATTCATCTCTTACCGATGTTACATAACATTTAACAACTGGAAGCGTCATCAAAATACTTCTGAAGGACCATAATGGAAGGGGTGACATATTTCATAGCTCTGACATCTGTTCTATAAAGTAAAAAATCAAATTTTCAGCTTGTCCTGGAAATTTGTATAAGAACCTTCCGATTGTTATTGAAGTAATATTGAATGAAAAAAAGACTAATTTAGGAACAAATATTTTTATCTCATATACCAGGAATAAAATATTATAATATGACAATGCGAGGAAATCTAAAGAGTCACTTATTTTGGTTTGAAGTGTGTCGTTTTTCCGTGTACAATACACGTTTTCGCACGCTAAATATTTGTCCTCTTTACAGTTAACTCTGTTAACGGAAGAGAGAGGTTTTAGGAAGTAAGACTCAAAGCACAGCTTAATGTATTCTCAAATTTCTAATTTTAAAGTACATGTGATTATTATTTTAAATAATTATGCGTTGTTTATGTATTTCATTTATCAAATTAGGATCCGAAATTTATTGATTAAAAACACTAAATATTCAAAATCTTAAATTCCCTTTTACTGTAACGGAAACACTCTTCCTTTTCCAGCGCCATTCTCCGCTTTCCTCTCGCTTCTAATCTAATGTTTAATTTCATTCTATAAACTTGACTGTTCATGGTAATCAATATGACAGCTGACTTCTCAACCCCACCCCAACCCTCACTCCCTGCTCCACCCTCTCTAACTTTAAATCATTCACGCAACAACGTTTTTAGGTGATGCAAACTGCGGCCATTGTTCAAACCAAAATCTCCGAACTTTACTGTTTCTTCCTTCATACATCGACGTTGTTTACAGAAATTCGTTATTTCTGCTGCGGCAGAGAATTTTAGGTCACAGAAACTGAAAATGTCCCACGGTGTACAAATATTGTTTCGATTTTTATGACAAACTTCTGTTTAAAAGTACAATTAGGTTTTGCCAATACACAAAAATATTTCACCACATTTTGTGAAATCGGCTTACAAAATTCTTTACTCCGAGCTTAGAAATTGGTCCTAAAACGCGCATGTTAAAAATTTCATGATCCAGTTTGCTATTACCGCTAATGAACCCCATGCATTCTTACCCTCCCAGTCGCTCGTAGTTTCCGACTCATAGGCTGCCTCTCTCACGCTCTCTGGCATGTAACCTTGGGCATATCGCTCGAGAGCGGGTCTACACATCCATACACTATATCACATTTTAAGAGCCTGCTTTCTGCAATATCTCGGGACCCAAACGACGTGCCACTTAGAGAGCTGGAGTAGAATACATAATAATTCCCCCTACCATTTTATATGCGATTTTGAGTGCAGCGTAGATGGGCTAAGTGGCGGTTTAGTGGCATAGCGACTCTGCAGCGTCCACTTACACTATAACGCTTAGCAACCGGGTTGGCTGAATATTTAATGTCTCATTATCCCATACTGCTGCTCCTGTAGTATATGCAGGCATGTGTGTGTGTGTGTGTGTGTGTGTGTGGGTATGTGGGTGTATGTGTCTTTAGCTGAGGAAGACGCCGACCAAGTTTTCTCTACCACTGCCACCACCATCACCACCGCCACCAACGTCTTCGGAATAACGGATCTGTTTAGTGCTTCGCTGCCGAACCTGTACAGTTATTAGTGTAACATTTTAAAACTGGAGGTTTCTACAGATACTGCCATGTATAAAGCCAGAAATTTTAAGTCTTGCTCAGACAGTGTATTTATGTGCTGGGTATGAACAAACATCAGCAACTTTTTACGTAACAGCGTAGAAATATGCATTCACTCTTAACCTTTCTCATGAAAGCAGACCATATTCTGTGTGAGGTACGAAGCGATTCTTTATGCAAATTATTTTATTTTGAAAAGGAATAGGGAAATAACTCTTTCTGAAGTCTGAAAGAGTTGATCAGATTGAAATTTCACAATGAATGTTCTGGATTTCTCTTTTTAAATTCTAATAAATTATTTCAGATTTAACCTCACTTCTGTACCAATATTGTCCCATGTATTTATCGGCATATTCAGAAGTATTTGAAATAAAGACAAGCTTTTCAATTACCTCTTTATAGAATCCATGTCTCATGTTGTCACGTATCATATCAGAAGTGTCAAAAACTCGCATCAAACTAAAATTTCCGGCCCCCAACACCAGCTCCGGCACTGGTAAAAGTTTCCAATTTTTATCTACACATTGCCCCGATATAATCGCAGTCACTATATGTGGGCTCGATGACGACCCCAGTAGATTTGTATTTCGATAGTCTCTGATCAGATCAGTAACTACTATGTTATCAGAAATAAATGTATTCCTTACAGTTACTCAATACATATTCAGCGGCAGAGAATACACTTTGTACTGGGTAATTACGAACAAATAGAATACAAGAGACTGGTGTAGGGTGTCAGGCCCTAATTGCTCTGCCCACCATTTTGTAAGTTATCGAGGCATTTTCTTCTCCTTTGGAAGAAGTACTTCATTTTCAAGACACAAAACGAACAAAAAAGAACACTAGAAAGAAGGCAAGAGGAATTATTGTGAGGTTCAGAGGACGAACCAAGAGGAAGATGGAGAAGAACCCATAAAGATTTACTGTGTGCTTTGAGTTATTGTTGCCTTTTTGTTACGCTGACTAAGTCAGAGATATTAGGATTCTAAACTGCTGCTATGAAAAGAGGGTAGCGAAGCAACTAGCACATACAAAAGTTTCGTATGAAATTTTCATTGAAAAAGACCACCCTGTATATAGTGACAGACTATAAGTACCACGGACAGGACTCTTTACGATAAACTGTGGTATTTTAAAATGATTCAGTGTCGGACTCAATGACGAGTTAGAGCATTAGCTGTCTTGATATTTGATGGTCTGATGGCAAAACATGTGTTGTAAAGAGCACATACGGTTTCACCTGTGGATATCTGTTGCAATTGAAGCCCGCAAGTTTCACTCCTGATAGGTATTCGGGATGTTATCACGTAAGAACTGACAGCCTGATTAAAGTGGCTTGTTCTTTTCCTTGGTACCTTCAATATACGTCCAAAAATTTTCCAAAAATATACAAGTCCCAGGTACCAGGTTAGTGACATGAAGCAAGTTCCATACTGAAAGACAGTAATTATCAGGGGCCATCGCACAGCGTGTGGTTGCTCGGGAGACGTGGCCCTCGAGATTCGTGCAACCTTGCTTTAAGCAAATAACGGAATATTGCATTCAAATAGACGACGAACCTTTTTTACATCCGTTTCATAACAACATTTAAAATTCTATGTGGCAGGACGCCTTACGATTTATTTTCCCTTTGTACAATGTTAAACAAATATAACAAGAACATTAATCATGTCTCCGTACAAATTAATTAATAATTCAGTAACCATAAATAGTAGCTCAGGTATAGTATTGAAAACACTTGGCTCGGAAAGCCGGCAAAAATATCGCAAAGGGACAGGGCTTTAAGGTCTAAGTATTTGTTGAATAAAATGTTCTTTGGGAGTTAGCACAGCCAAGGTGTGAAAGTTCTTTACTTTTATAGGGAATGACACCGTCACCATCTTCAGGGTGTAGCTTGGTGGAACCATAATTAATAACTAGTTGACATCCGGTTATCGGCTTTGTTTCTATCAAGCTATCATAAACATTCTGAATATGTGTCAATAAATGTCCAACTAGATGCAACAATACACAGTTTACAGATATAAATAAACTGTATATTGTTGTGTCTATTTTGACAATTATTAACACATATTACGCGATTCATGGACCATTGAACATAAAACACCCTGAAATTTGGGAAGGAGTCAGTCCCTTCAAAGTCGAAGAACCTTCACACCTAGATGTGGCTGTCTGCCTGATAACATTATACGGAATTCTGCCGCAGCGAAAGCTTCAGGAATTTTAGTGCGTTTGTTGTGCTGAATAACCCTTCGTCATTGACGTCATATTCGTTAATTTTCAAAGCATTACCGGATAAGATTTTATGATGTACTGTACACCTACACGTTTAATCTCTGTTCGTTCAAAATAAATTGACAAATGTTCCTGAATAATTTAACAAGTAACTTTGTACCCCAACATCTGACTTCCTATATCTTCACCCCAACCTTCTAGTTCATTTGACGCTATCCCCCAATCTTCGCACAAAGAAGGCATCTGCGCACCATGAAGCCAGCAAGGTCAATAATTACAGCATAGGAAACATGATTGTAAGAGTGAAGTATACAGACTATAGCCCCTTGTTGACTGACTCACCGGATAGAGAAGGGGGAGGCAATAGGGCGCACACCCTCACCCTGATACATTCTGTTTCCCAAAATGTTATACACATCATTGTGTCGTGTGAATCTCTTATATAAGTCATCTTAAAAGGAATTTATATTTCGTTTGCTTCTCCCCGGTATTTAAGTTGTTCGAGCATGATCCTTTTGCTGGTGGTGAGGGCCAAAAAAAATCAGTACCATATATTACTTGGTCGAAAAGTAAAGATGTAAAATTTACCCAAAAATATTTTCCAGCATTTCTTCTTCTGAACAGCACTTAGATCTCAAGGCTACGTTCCATTTTCACCAGCGTGTTGGGTCTAAACATTATTTACACTTCCAAAACATGTACCATGTTCGTAACTTAATTATATGTCTCAGTATTAATTAATTTAAACCTAATAATATAAACGTTTAGTCTACAAGTCGAAATATTCAATCCACTAGTCAAAACCTTATTTCATTCTCTCCAGAATTTCCCGCTCTTCTTCACACAGATATTGCGCACTTACCACTTCTATCCCTCCACTCGCACATGGTAGATGTTGAGCATATCTGTGAATCCTGAATTCAAAAACACATACATAATCTCGGTTAATACAACGTGTAGCTTTGTTCTTGCTCTAAGCCGCAGACCTCCTATTATTCGGTCCTTCTGCAGTAGGCTCGCCGTGGTTACAAGAATCTCTATGACAACGCCCTAAGCCGAGTCTTCTCCAACTATCCTGCTTGTTTCTCAAAATTCCCTACACCACTCGTTCTCTCCCCTCCGATACAAACATTTCTTTCCTTCCTGTGTATTATGAATGGGTCAGATGAAGCAGTCTTTATATAAGGGATGACAAACAGCAGTGAATGTGTCTAGTTTGGCTTTAGGTAAGATTTTCACCACCTTTTCTTTGTGGGGTGAAAATATTGAACAAATCGTATCTTGACACACAACCGTACTATTATTTCTTTTGAGCTTACTGCTGTATCTAAATAGTATGCGACAAACACAGGTGTTTCTTGAGGGAAGCTATGTAACTGGACGATTCTGAGAAGGATAACAACTTTATGTTGCACAGTACTGATATCTTTGTAACACATCAGTGTAATCTTTACTTCTGGTAAGAAAATAATATATTTTTATAAAGAGAATTTAAATGACGTTAATTGTGCTGGATGTAATCTCTAATTTCCGTATCGCTCAGATGCCACTGCTGGTTATCTAGACGTCAGTCAAAAAGTGACTTTATGGAATGCTTATTGTTGTTAACTTATAAACAGTACTTCAAACAACGTCTGTGTAGGTTTAGGATATATTCCATATCACATTTTACTTGCCTGTCTGCAGTTATTTACTAATTTTCTCCATCGAACAGACAGCTGAAGTCAGTGTTCACATGGCAGTCATCTTGTTACACATTCCGCATCACAACAGACGGTGCACGTGTTGTTTTAACACGAAGTCTTACCTTACGTCTTGCAGAACCACAGAGGAAGTGGCGCCTCTGGCCTTCTCCCCTCACAGGTTATGTTGTTAGTTTTAAATGTACCATCAAACTGAAAACAGTATTTGACGCTGGAACGTGGGACCTACTCGCTTGGCATGGCGTTCGTAACGATGTTGGTGAGTAGGAGATTTTTTAGTCTTCACAGCGGACAATTTTCATGGAAAGAAATTAGTTTAATGGTCCAAACGGAACACCTGGGCTGAATCATGCACGCAGACAGGTGACTGTAAAAGTCTACGGTTTTCCCCATGCCTAAGAGCAATGTGTGTTTAATAGATGTGTAGAATATCCTCAGTATATTGGTGACGAAACATTAATAAGTTTGATTTTATTTTGAGCTGGCTTACTTTCATATGACAAGGATTCTTTTTATCTTATTTATAGCTTAGTTTGGAATACGATATTTTCGCGTATATGCAAATAATAAGCCCATATTTTTACGGTGTTTGGAACGTTATTAAAGATAAATGTAGAAGATTAAAGTGAAGGTAATTATAAACAGGTATGTGTTTATTATTTTTGGGATGTGCTGTATAAAATTAAAGCATTCAAAGTTTAAATAATGCTTCTATTGAACTATCATGTGTTGAAAACAGACACCGTCTCTAGTGTACATACTGCCTATATTTATTACACTGAATAATTTAGGATTTATTACAAACCGTCTTGGCCTCTTAGAATCAAACATCTCACCCATCTCTACATACAAAACTTTTACACTTTTGTGAGGGCCATGCACTTATTTGGGGATGCATTTTCTAATATTCCAAATTTGTGTATATACTTTTCTGCATAATTGTCAGTAAAGTTTGCATAATCCCCTCAATAAGACTTTCTACAAATTTATGATTAAATTATTAGAGTAACAGTAAACTATTCCATTGTTGCACTTTTACCGATTTAATTGTCATAACCTTATAATCTCTTACAATTTTACAGACACAATTTTGAATTCAGTAGTTCTGTAATATAATATACAAAGAAGTGAGATGTTTTTAAGGGATGTTGTTGCGTCAACTCCTAAAATTTTCGTAGTTAACTTTGCCTCGCTGTGAGAAATTTTGCTTTGTTGCTCCGACAACCGATTAAAATTTCAGGGTCATTAAGAGCCGAAATCTAACTGCGTATTCCCACTTCAAATTCCACGACAATTTGTTTGGGTATATTGACAGGGTGATGTGCAATAGATAATTTTATTTACACTTCAGTTCATTTTTCAGGTCCTTGTTCGCAGTCGTCACCCCTAAATTATGCAACGATCATGAATAGGGAGCATTTCAGTAAGTATCACTGGATCTCCACTTGTGTACCACATGTGAATGAACTGAAAAGATAAAAGAAAGTTTTGGCTAACTGAGTTTCCTATGTCCAAACTTTTGGCATCCCTCTAATATGTTGGCAAGATGTAAGCGAATATATATATAAGGTAGGGGCAGGGTCTATTAAATTCTTTCACTATGTCATCGATGTAATAAATTTTCCCTCTTCCTTCACTTCTTCGTCCTCCAGTTAATGCGCGCTGCCCAGGGAAATGTTGCACACAACGGAGGTGGGGTAGGAACAGAAAAGAGAGCTAACTTTATCCCTCTGCCTCCGACTTACATTTGCTTACTAGGTAAAGTTTCTCTCCAAGATGCCTTTATAAAACACAAGAGCGCCTGCCTTTCTCTATACCAGTGAGTGTGACTTTTCTCAAAAGATTTAGTTATCACGCGATTTAACCATTTAAACGCTGACACTCATACCAGCATATGACGGATCTTTAACGTGGCATATTTTTTCATAATTAATATCTTCAACATTTTCATACAATAGAAATTGATCATAAAATAAATTATGCGTTTTAACCATTGATTTGATTATTTTGCTGCAGAAAGTTTTAAAATTTTTCCTGAAAACCTTTAAATACCGGGGAGAAATTTTGAGAAAGTTAATTCATCAAATTCCTGATTTATCGATTTGTGATATCAGCTGTAATCTAAAAAAACGATTAATTTAAAAAATCGTATTTTACAAGCCGTTTATTAACTTTTCTTGTTATAACTATTTTTGTAAATCTGCTAATTACTACACTTCAATGAAATTAGCTGAAAGGAAGATAAACCATTTATTCATGTTGTGGCACTGTGGCCATCGGCCTGTACGTCTTCCCTTGGATAATAACATTAACATAAAATTTATGCATCTTACATGTAGCGCGTTTGTAGCTCCTTCTTTGTGATTAATTTTAGCGGCTACACTTCCTCCATTACCCGACGTGGCTACTACGAAACCGCATACAAGGATTAGTTGGGAGCGCTTGAAGCCCCCCCATAAACACAAGTTTGCAGAGTAATCCCTTAGTTCGTGCAGGGTGAGTTACAGTAAACAGTTGTGTGGGTGCACGAGACAGTCAGCGCTACTCTGATGATGCTACAAACTGGCACGTCCAAGTATTAAATTCTAAACGGGCTACTTTGCACAAATTTAAACACTTTGTTGTACTTTCTACTGTTTACATACGTTGTTATTTTCGCGAGTGCGTGAATAAGTCTTCAAGTAATACATTCATAGTAAATTGCATGTTACTGGCATTTATGGTTTCCTCTGCAGGTGGATATGTAGAGCCGTTCGAGGAATTTATTGAGTTTGTGAATCCAATAATTTAGTTGTTGTTTTCACACAACCCACTATTTGGCAGTGTATTGAATCGCTTGTATACTGTTCGTGACCATCATCTCACTTCGTAACACATGTTTTAATATTTTTCTCCCAGCGAAGCATAACTGTACCACGTCACACGCTACCAATTCACGCGACACTTCTTCTGCCTCTTACCCTCTTTACGTAACAACTTTTATAGTATTCGGTGAATAAATTGCCATTTTCGGCCTCATTTATTAGCTGAGTCTAATTGTCCGAAAGACAAGGCTAATATACCTCATGTTCATTAGCAATAATCTCGACTAGAGAATATTTTAACCCATCCGATTACGCGCACAATACTACAATGCTAATGTCGTCCTACCACGTATATCTAACTTCTTACAATCACGTTTCTAAACTTCTCAAATCTGTAATATTATTACAACTCACCGCCCTCTCTACGCCCTAACTGAGCCATTTGGTATGTAGAAATTGTGTTCTCTACCTCTTTTATTCCAGAATGCTTCAAACGTTTGTGAATGGCATTCTTTTCCTACCTACGTCTCTTCCCACATTCCACATTCCTTAACCCACTCAGTTTCAGAAATCTCTTTTCGAAACTGTCCTGTTCCACTCCTGTTTTTATTGTACAGCAGGATGCTTAACATTTCCTCACCCACACACGTTTCATTCCACATTATATTAATGATGTCTTTTGCTCATATTCGCTCCAGAAATCTGTCGTTTGTATCCCTTAAATTTAGTTTAGTCCTTTTGTTTATTATGTTTGTATTTGTATCCTTCGAGTTTCGCCAAAAGGGTTCTAAATGATTTTGTCAAATTGGTCCCAATTCCTTAGCCCAAATTTCTAAATTCCATTCTAGGCACCTGCCATTCTTAACAGCCTTTTACTAGTTAGTTCCATCCGTTATCCTTATTAAATTTGCTGTAATTAAAGTGTCATTTAATGTATTAATTTTATATTAGATGTAATATATTTTATATACGACTTAAATTCAATAATTCGTCAGTTATACATTTTACTTTAAACAATTCATGATGCAATATAATGTTCATCAGACGGATATTTGAATCAAAGGTACATAGGAAAATAATAGTTGTTCATTGTAATAATCACATACAAGGCCAGTCCAAAAAGATACTGAACATTTGAAATATCACGCCAGTGAGCCGGCGCAAGACTCTTGCGACGGTGGTGTTGTGTAGCTGGGACCTTAAGCTTTATTTTGACACTAGCCACATCACGCCACTTTCAATTAATCATGAGTTACGGGGCCTTGAGTGAACGTGTGTTTAGTGCCCTCGGCGATTTTGGTCGTGGCGAGGATTTTCCCACCCACTGCGACGACTGCACTTCTGTTTCAACATCGTAGCCGTACACCCACGTTTCATCACCTGTTATGACATTTTTCAGAAAGTTTTCATCAGTATTCGAACGATCTAATAGCTCCTGACTGACTGTGACGCGGTTCTGTTTTTG